>Ga0129308_1000124_pt1 | contig 133527 bp, 120 predicted proteins | sample L827metagenome_FD_94440 | JGI IMG/M metagenome (GOLD analysis project Ga0129308, IMG submission 94440) | Ring-tailed lemur group fecal microbial communities from Wisconsin, USA - L827 metagenome | ecosystem: Host-associated > Mammals > Digestive system > Large intestine > Fecal | place: USA...
ATTTCGCGGGTTATTTGGGCCAAATTCAGTTAGCGTAGCCCACTACGCCGCCTTCATTTGGCCCGAATCCCCCACAAACTGTGACGCGCAGATGTCAGAAAGCAATTTTCAAACACACTCTAGGCTCATTGGGCAGGTTCCGCAGGGATACGGTGGCGCAAACAGGGGAACTGTGGTACAATGTCACACAAAGACGGAAGAAGCAATGGATGAGGAAGGGAAGATGACAGATATAAGCAAGCTCCCGGAGAGGTTCCTGGCAGAAATGAAGGAACTCTTGGGAGATGAATACAATGATTACGTGAAAAGCTTTGAGGAGAACTGGAAACCCGGACTTAGGGCCAATACCCTGAAGATCAGCCCGGAGGAACTGAAGGCCATGGTGCCCTGGCCAATGGAACCCGTGCCCTGGACAGGCAAAGGGTTTTACTATGGCCAGGAGGATGGGACAAAGGAAAGCGTCAGGCCTTCCAAGCATCCGGCCTATTACTGCGGGCTTTATTATCTCCAGGAGCCAAGTGCCATGACCCCGGCAGCCATGCTTCCTGTGGAGCCGGGAGACAGGGTGCTGGATCTGTGTGCGGCGCCGGGCGGTAAAAGCACGGAGCTGGGGGCCAGGCTTATGGGCCAGGGACTTCTGGTGTCCAATGATATCAGTTATTCCAGGGCCAGGGCCCTTCTTAAGAACCTGGAACTGGCCGGAATCCCTAATATTTGTGTGACCAGCGAGAGCCCGGAAAAACTGGCCCTGGTATGGAGGGGATTTTTTGATAAGATTCTGGTGGATGCCCCCTGCTCCGGGGAGGGAATGTTCCGCAGGGAGGAAGACATGGTAAAGGACTGGACCGTCCATGGCCCATCCTACTATGCACCGCTGCAGCGTCAGATCGCCTGTCAGGCGGTGGATATGTTAAAGCCTGGAGGAATGCTTCTCTACTCCACCTGCACTTTTTCCAGAACCGAGGATGAGGAGAACATTGAGTATATCCTGGACCAATATCCGCAGATGGAACTGTGCGCCCTGGATCTGTCCCGGGTTCCGGGAGCTGTCAATGGAATAGGGCTGGATGGGTGTATGAGGCTGTTTCCCCACCGCGTAAAGGGAGAGGGACATTTTCTGGCATTGCTGCGAAAGAAGGACGGGGAAACGGCTTCACCCCGCCGGACAAGGGAAATCCCCGGCATGTTAAAGCATCAGGAGGAACTGATGGATTTTCTGGAATCCATTTCCGTAACCTTTGACCACAGCCGGATCAGGATACATCAGGACAGTGTTTACTACCTTCCCAAAGGGCTGGAGTGGAACCTGCCTCTTAGGTTTTTGCGCACCGGCCTGCTGCTGGGGGAAGTGAAAAAAGGGAGATTTGAGCCTTCACAGGCCCTGGCCATGGCTCTCAGGGCGGGCCAGTTTAAAACCACAATCCGCCTGGAACCGGAAGATGACAGGGTACTGCGCTATCTGAAAGGGGAGACCCTTACCCTGACCCGGGAGGAAGGGCCGCTAAAGGGATGGTGCCTTGTCTCCATGGGGGATCATCCCATGGGCTGGGCCAAAGGCACGGGTATGAGCCTGAAGAATAAATATTATCCTGGCTGGCGCTGGCAGTAAGGATTTTGGAGCGCTGCAAGGCGGAAGCAGGAGGAATGGTGAAATAGATGGCAGATAAAAACAGACAGAAATCCGGTGTGATGCGCCTGGACAAGTTTCTGGGAGAGATGGGCCATGGTACCCGCAGCCAGATCAAGGACATGGCAAAAAGGGGGCGTATCCAGGTAAACGGACAGGTGGCAAAGGCCACGGACTTAAAGATATGCCCGGACGCGGATCAGGTGACAGTGGACGGAGCATTGGTGGGATATGCAAAAATGGAATATTATATGTTAAATAAACCCCAGGGGGTGGTGTCCGCCAGGACGGACAACCATTACGAGACAGTGGTTGGGCTGATCGGGGATGCTTTGAGGCAGGATCTTTTTCCAGTGGGACGATTGGATGTGGATACGGAGGGGCTTCTCCTGATCACCAATGACGGAGAGATGGCCCATAATCTGCTCTCCCCCAAAAAGCATGTGGACAAGGTCTATATGGCCCGCTTATCGGGAACCCTTCCAAAGGACGCGGCTAAACGCCTGGAGGAGGGGATTTTGTTGGAAGATGGGACCAGGACCTTGCCCGCGAAGTTTGAATACGCGGGGGAAGACAAGGGCCAGGAGGTCCTTCTCACAATCCGGGAGGGAAAATTCCATCAGGTAAAGCGGATGTTTGAAGCTCTGGGATGTCAGGTGGTTTATTTGAAACGCCTATCCATGGGGCCCTTGAGCCTGGATCCGGATCTGGAGCCGGGGGAGTACCGGCCGCTGAGCGAGGAGGAGATACGGAGCCTTAAGGATTGCAGGAACCAGAAAAAGTCTGATTAGTTAAAGAGGAAATGGAAAAAATGAAGTTAAACCAGAAAAAAGCAGTGATATTTGATCTGGACGGCACACTGGTGGATTCCATGTGGATGTGGAAAGCCATTGATGTGGAGTATCTTGCAAGATTCGATCTGGAGTGCCCGGAGGATCTGCAGAAGGAGATTGAGGGCATGAGCTTTTCCGAGACAGCGGCTTATTTTAAAAAGCGCTTCAGTCTGGAGGACTCCCTGGAACAGATCAAGGAAGCGTGGGTACAGATGTCCATTGAAAAATACAAGAATGAGGTGCCTTTAAAACCGGGGGCAAGGGCATTCTTAGATTATATAAGCATGAATGGGATCGTGGCCGGCATTGCCACCAGCAATGGCAGGGCCATGGTGGACGCGGTCTTGGATTCATTGGATATACGCAGGTATTTTAAGGTGGTGACCACGGCCTGCGAGGTGGCGGCAGGCAAACCGGCCCCGGATATCTATCTGAGTGTGGCGGACCGGCTCCATGTGAAGCCCTCAGACTGTGTGGTATTTGAGGATGTGCCTGCGGGAATCCAGGCGGGCAAGAACGCGGGAATGACCGTGTTTGCAGTGGAAGATGCATTTTCCCAGGATATGAGGGAAGAAAAACGGCAGCTGGCGGATTACTATATTAAGGATTATTACGAATTATTGGATGGAGCGGCAGGATGAAAAATGATTATTTACCTATGAACCGGCATGACATGAGCATCCGGGGATGGAAGCAATGTGATTTTGTGTATGTATCAGGTGACGCCTACGTGGATCACCCGTCCTTTGGCACAGCTATCATATCCAGGATGCTGGAAGCCCATGGATATAAGGTGGGGATCATTGCCCAGCCGGACTGGAAGGATAAAAAGAGCATTGAGATACTGGGACGTCCCAGACTGGGATTCCTGGTATCGGCAGGGAACATGGATTCCATGGTGAACCATTATTCCGTGTCCAAGAAGCGCAGGAAAGAGGATTCCTATACCCCGGGCGGCATTATGGGAAAGAGGCCGGACTATGCGGTGGTGGTTTACTGTAACCTGATCCGGTCCGTGTACAAGGATGCGCCGATCATCATTGGAGGGATTGAAGCCAGCCTGCGCCGCCTGGCCCATTATGATTACTGGTCGGGCAAACTGAAACGCTCCGTGCTTCTGGATTCCCAGGCGGACATCATTTCCTACGGAATGGGGGAGCGCTCCATTGTGGAGATCGCAGATGCCCTGGACAGCGGGATCGATGTAAAAGATATCACCTTTATTGACGGCACGGTCTATAAGACAAAGAGCCTGGAGTCAGTGTACGACTATAAACTGCTGCCGGATTACACCCAGCTGTTATTGGATAAAAAGGAATATGCCAAAAGCTTTTATGTGCAGTACAGCAATACGGACCCATTTTCCGGAAAACGTCTGGTGGAACCATATGAGGGAAAGGTGTATGTGGTTCAGAATCCGCCGGCCAAGCCATTGAGCCGGGAAGAGATGGATGATGTCTACAATCTTCCCTATATGAGGAATTATCATCCATCCTATGAGGAGCTGGGAGGCGTGCCCGCTATACGGGAGATCAAATTCAGCCTGATCAGCAACAGGGGCTGCTTTGGCGCCTGCAGCTTCTGCGCCCTGACCTTTCACCAGGGAAGGATCATCCAGGCCAGAAGCCATGAATCCCTTCTGGATGAGGCAAAGCTTCTCATAGAGGAGCCTGATTTTAAAGGGTATATCCATGATGTGGGCGGCCCCACTGCGGATTTCCGTTTTCCGGCCTGTGACAAGCAGATGACGGCAGGCGCATGCCCCAACCGGCAGTGCCTGTTCCCGGAGCCCTGTAAAAACCTGAAAGCGGACCACACGGATTATATTTCCCTTCTCAGGAAGCTGCGGGCCCTGCCAAAGGTGAAAAAGGTGTTTATCCGCTCCGGCATCCGGTTTGACTATGTGCTGGCTGATCCCAGCAGGAAGTTCCTCCGGGAACTCTGTGAGTTCCATGTCAGCGGCCAGTTAAAAGTGGCGCCTGAACATGTGGCAGACAGGGTGCTTAAGATGATGGGAAAGCCAAAGAATGATGTGTACCGGCAGTTTGCACGGGAATACAAGGAGATGAACGGAAGGCTGGGCAAGGAGCAGTATCTGGTTCCCTATCTCATGTCATCCCATCCCGGTTCTTCCATGAAGGAGGCGGTGCAGCTGGCAGAGTATCTCAGGGATTTGGGTTACATGCCGGAACAGGTGCAGGATTTTTATCCCACGCCCTCCACCATTTCCACCTGCATGTATTATACGGGCTACGACTGCAGGACCATGGAGCCGGTATATGTGCCGGTGAATCCCCATGAAAAGGCCATGCAGCGCGCACTGATCCAGTACCGCAATCCCAAGAATTACGACCTGGTGGCGGAAGCACTGCGCAGCGCGGGAAGGACAGACCTGATCGGGTTTGACAAAAAATGCCTAATAAGGCCAAGGAACGCACAGCCCCTAAGGGACAGAAACGGACAACCTGTTAAAGCCTCTGCCGGTCAGGGGAGCCGTCAGGGCGTGAAACGGCCAAAGAAAGCCATTCGTAACGTTCATAAAAAGAAAGGATCCTGATAAAATGAAAATTGCTGTAATAACCGGGGCATCCTCCGGAATGGGCAGGGAAATGATTATTCAGCTATGGGAGCATTTCAACGGGTTTGATGAGATCTGGATCATTGCCAGGAGAATGGAGCGCTTGGAGGAATTGGACCGTCAGGTGGGAGCGCCTTTGCGCAAATTTGCCCTGGACCTTACAAAGGACAGGGACCTGGGCATACTGGAACGCACCCTTGAGGAGAAAATGCCCCAGGTGAAATTCCTGGTAAATGCCGCCGGGTTTGGAAAGATCGGCGCGGTGGATGAATTGAGCCTCACAGACGAACGTGATATGGTGCGCCTGAATTGTGAGGCCCTGTGCGCGGTGACGCGGATGGTCCTGCCCTATATGACCTGCAACAGCAGGATCATCCAGTTTGCGTCCTCGGCAGCTTTTCTTCCACAGCCCGGTTTTGCCATTTATGCGGCGACCAAATCCTTTGTGCTCAGCTACAGCAGGGCCCTGCACCAGGAACTGAAATCCAGGAATATCTATGTGACGGCAGTATGCCCCGGCCCGGTAAAGACCGAATTCTTTGATATCGCTGAGACGACAGGCGAGATACCTCTGTACAAGCGCCTGGTCATGGCTAATCCCAGACGGGTGGTGGCCAAGGCGATCCGGGACAGCGTGGCGGGGAGGGACATTTCCGTATATGGATTGACCATGAAGGCATTTGATTTGCTTTGCAAGGTCTTTCCCCACCGGTTTATCCTGATGCTGATGGATGTGATCAATTCCAAAGTAAAGGACTGCAAAAGATAAAGGAGACATCACATATGCAGACACTGACAGTGACACCCAATGAAGCCGGACAGCGCATGGATAAGCTTCTTGCCAAATACCTGGATCAGGCCGGAAAAGGTTTTCTCTATAAAATGATGCGCAAAAAGAACATTACTTTAAACGGAAAGAAATGTGACGGCTCCGAACATCTGGCAGAGGGGGATGAGATACAGCTGTTCCTCTCGGATGAGACCATAAGCAAGTTTCAGGGCTCGGCCCTGTCCGGTCCTTTGTTTGGAACCCCGGGCCGAGCCTTACCGGATACTAAAAAAAACAGTTCCGGGAACCTGGATATTGTCTATGAAGACAGCCATATCCTGGTGGTGAACAAGCCTTCGGGTATGCTTTCCCAAAAGGCAAAGGAAGGGGATATGTCCCTGAATGAATATATCCTGAATTACCTGATCGATTCAGGGGGTCTGCCCATAAGCCAGCTGCGGACCTTTAAGCCTTCCATCTGCAACCGCCTGGACCGCAATACCAGCGGCCTGGTGGTGGCGGGAAAATCCCTGGCAGGGCTTCAGATCATGAATGAGGTGTTTAAGGACAGGAGCATACACAAATATTACCAGTGCCTTGTGTCCGGAAAGGTGGAGGGCAAGCAGCTGATCGCCGGGTTCCTGAAAAAGAATGAGGAGACCAATACCGTATCCATCTACCCTCTGGAGGTGGAGGACAGTGTGCCGATCATGACGGAGTATCTTCCCCTGGCCGGAAACGACAGGTTTACCCTGTTGAGGGTGACATTGATCACCGGGCGCAGCCATCAGATACGCGCCCATCTGTCATCAATGGGACATCCTATTGCAGGTGACTACAAGTATGGAAGCAGGCAGGTAAATGATGACATGAAAAAGAAATACAAAGTCCGGTCCCAGCTGCTTCACTCCTGGAGGCTGGAACTTCCAAAGGAACTTCCGGCGCCGCTTGACTATCTTGGGGGAAGGGAATTCATCGCACCTCTTCCCGGTCAGTTTGCCAGGGTTTTAAAGGGGGAAGGGATTGCCGTCACACCAACAGGGAAGCTTTAAAAAGGCAGAAAAAGGATCATTTGGTGATTCTTGACAGGAGCTCCTGTTCGGGTTATGATAATACAAGCGACAAAATGTGTGCGTACCAAAAAGAATGGAATGAGAGGATTTTTGGAATGGGAAAAATTATACTTACAGGCGACCGCCCCACAGGACGGCTTCACGTAGGACATTATGTGGGTTCACTGAAGCGCAGGGTGGAGCTTCAGAACTCGGGAGAGTTTGATGAGATTTATATTATGATAGCCGATGCGCAGGCTTTGACAGATAATGCGGACAACCCTGAAAAGGTGCGTCAGAACATCATAGAAGTGGCCCTGGATTATCTGGCATGCGGGCTGGACCCGTCCAAGTCCGTGCTGTTTATCCAGTCCCAGATACCGGAATTGTGTGAGATGACCTTCTATTACATGGATCTGGTGACCGTATCCCGCCTTCAGCGCAATCCCACGGTTAAGTCTGAGATCCAGATGCGTAATTTTGAGGCCAGCATCCCGGTGGGATTTTTCACCTATCCCATCAGCCAGGCAGCCGACATCACTGCCTTCAAGGCAACTACGGTTCCGGTGGGCGAGGACCAGGCTCCAATGATTGAGCAGACCAGGGAGATCGTGCACAAGTTTAATACTGTTTACGGAGGTAATCTGGTGGAGCCGGATATCCTGCTTCCTGACAACAAGGCATGTCTGCGCCTTCCGGGCACTGACGGCAAGGCCAAGATGAGTAAATCCCTGGGCAACTGCATTTACCTGGCTGATTCCGAGGCGGATGTGAAGAAGAAGATCATGTCCATGTTCACCGACCCCAACCATCTGCGCGTGGAGGATCCGGGCCAGGTGGAAGGAAATCCTGTGTTTGTTTACCTGGATGCGTTCTGCCGCGATGAGCATTTCGCAGAGTATCTTCCGGATTACAAGAACCTGGATGAGCTGAAGGCCCATTATATGAGAGGCGGTCTTGGGGATGTAAAGGTCAAGAAGTTTTTAAACAACGTGCTTCAGGACGAGCTGCGCCCCATCCGTGAACGCCGTAAGGAGTTTGCAAAGGATATTCCTGCCGTATACCGTATCCTGGAAGAGGGGAGCAGGAAAGCCCAGGCAAAGGCAGCCGGGACACTGGCGGAGATGAAGAGGGCCATGAAGATCAACTATTTTGAGGATAAGGACCTGATCGCAGAGCAGGCTCTCAGATTCCAGTCCGAGGAATAAGCGTAAAAACAACAGAAATCATTAGGATTTTCGCGGAAAGCGGAAGTCCTTTTTCTGTTATGTGGTATAATATTGCGGTGTTCTGCTTTGACAAGGGTGCATTCTGAAGCTGACGTTTATGGATTAAAAAAACCTCTTGACCCTGCCCTTAGGGATGGGATTATACTTGGTTCAGATCCGGATCAGATGAATAAAAACAGATGGAGGAACAGGGAAATGCTGACCATAGGACAGATGTCAAAGATATGCGGGGTAAGTGTAAAAACGCTGCGCCATTATGAAAAGATCGGTCTTTTAAGGCCAAGGAAAACAGATGAGGCCAATGGATACCGGTATTATGAGGACAGTCAGATCAGTACCATGCTTTTGATCGGACGGCTGAAGCGGTACGGATTTTCCCTTACCGACATTCAGGGCTTGCTGGACACAAAGGATGCCGGGAGTCTTTTGGGGCAGCTGAGGAAACAGAAATTCCGGCTGGAGCAGCAGATGAACTATCTTTCCGTTACGGTCAGGGAAATGGGAATCCATCTGGAAGAGTTTGAAAGGACAGGTGACATTATGAGCTATCAGAATAACTATGAAATCCAGGTCAAAGAAACAGAGGAACAGGTGCTGGTAACCAGCAGGCAGAAGATGTCGGTGGAGGAATTCGGAAACTATTACGGGAAACTGTATGAAAAGATCGCCAGGGAACATCTCACCGCCAACGGCATAACAATGGCAATCTACCATGACCAGGAGTTTGATCCGGCCTACAGCGATATAGAGCTTGCCGTGGGTATCACGGAAAGGGATAAGGCGGACTGCATCATGCCAAAGCGTTTCTGTGCCGCCACCGTTCACAAAGGAGCATATTCAGGGCTTCCCGATGCTTACGGCGCCATTGTATCATGGATCAACGCCAACGGATACCGGCCGGATGGAATGCCCTACGAGATCTATGTCAAAAATCATTTCCATAACCTGCCGCCTGAGGAGTGGGAGACGGAGATATTCTTTCCTGTTAAGAAGTGATCATAAGTATATCCAGAGGAGCCGGCTTCCAAACGGAAGCCGGCTCCTGGTTTATAGCAGATCGTTTGTGTGCAATATTTTCAATTTTCTGAATATATCCTTAATTTGCCAGATCTTCCATTGACTTGAAACCTGGGTCACAATATACTGAAGCCATATGAGGAGGATTTTGGTATGAAACGTTTATTGGCTTTTGTGAAAAGGCATACCCTGTTAAGCATTGTCCTGGCTCCTGTGGTGGTGCTTCTCATCATGATGGTACTGGGATGCCCATTACTGTTTATAAGAGGGCCGTTTGGGCCCAACCGGCTGACGGAAGGATATATGGCGTTGTTTATGGTTCTGATCCTGCTGGTTTCCTTAGTCTACCCCCTGCTGTTAACCGTGTGCAATCTATATTTTATGGTCAAAAAGACTCTGAGTCCCTTTCAGCGGTCCATCAGTGCATTGACGGAAATTGCCACCATATTGGCCGGTTTTCTGCTAAGCTGGCTGTATATCTCGGAAGTTACGGAGATCGTATTTGCGGACTGGCCTGAGGTGCTGTACAATGGCCAGTTCCATACACCCATTGCCACCTGGACATTTCCAACCATAGCAGTGCTGTCCGGAGTGGGGATCCTTGGATATATGATCCTTCGCATGATCCCGTTAAAGGAACTGCCTCCCCTTGTGACCGTACTTTCCATGTCAGCCATGTACATCGGATGCCTGATGTGTGTGATGTGGACCATACAGACCTGCGTGGCGGGCAGGGGAGGGATCTACCTGTACCTGTTTCCTGTAAACTGTGTCCTCATTGCCGTAAAAGTGATCCGGCGTTTGCTGCTGCAGTGGCAGGAACTGAATCCGGGCCGTACGGAGGGGAAAGGAGAGAAGGGAAAAGGGGAAGAGATGGCAGGAAAGCCGAATAATGGAACGGCAGGAAGTCCGGAAGTCGCGGGACGCTTTGAGGCCGTGCTGCAGAATTCCGGAAACTGGCCATGGCTGGCCCTGCTTTTTATGCTGCCCCTGCTGGGGATCCTGATCATGCTCCTCACTTTATTCGGACAAAAGCCGGACAGCGTCATTCAGGCGTGGACACAGACCAGCCAGTGGAATCTGTCCCAGAAGGTCTCCCCTCCCAATGTGATGTATGACGAACACTATCTGTGCACGGTGGCGGCAGGAGGCCATCCAAAGGTGGTCCATCCCGTCCGCATGGGCGTCCGTCATGGCCATCGTGTTATTGTCAACAGACAGCTCTGTATTGCAAATGCCTTTGAGCAGATCATAATGGAACGTGCGCCCGGGTTCCACGGCGCGGTCCGGCATGTCTATGACAGATACGGATTTCCCCTGGCCCGCCATATCAGGACATCCTTTGGAGCTGACTGTGTTTATATACTTATGAAGCCGCTGGAGTGGCTGTTCCTGGCCGTCATCTATTTGTGTGACGTCCATCCGGAAAACAGGATCGCCATGCAGTATATCACTCCTATTGGGCAGGATTGGCCGGATGCGGGGTGACTCGTATTACAGGGGCAGGCAGTGTGTCGGCTGTGTCAATGGAAGAGGCCCATGACGGAGAATACCCATTAAGACGGTATGTAAGGATCGTGGATGTAAAAGGGCAGTAGGGGGAGAGATCGTATGGGGAGAGACAGGATGGAACAAAAGAATGGCAGCCATAGCACATGGGCAGGGAAAGGGGCCGGATACCTGCGGTCTATTCTCTGCGTGGCAGTGGTCCTGTCGGTGTGCGGCGGTATTTTTTATTATGGGGTGATGAACGGATGGTTTCTCCTCAACCGCCCCGGGGCCGGAACTTATTCGGTACGCGGAGTTGATGTGTCCCACTACCAGGGGGATATTGACTGGTCCGTGCTCAGCGCCCAGGACATTTCCTTTGCGTATATAAAGGCCACGGAGGGGAGCCGCCATAGGGATCCGCGCTTTGAGGAAAACTGGGAGGAGTCGGCCGGGACAGGTCTGTATACAGGCGCTTACCATTTTTTCAGTTTTGACAGCCCGGCAGAGAGTCAGGCACAGAATTTTATCCAGACCGTGGGAAAGCGGGAAGGAATGCTTCCGCCTGTGGTGGATTTTGAGTTTTACGGGGATAAGAGATCCAATCCTCCCCCTGTCAGCCAGGCGGCAGAACAGTTGGAACTCATGCTGGAGATGTTGGGGGAGCATTATGGAGTGACTCCGGTCATCTACGCTACGGAGGAAACCTATGAAATGTACCTGGAAGGCGGATTTGAAGCGTATCCCCTCTGGATCCGCAATGTGGTCCGCAGACCTGAGACCGACAGAGAGTGGACGTTCTGGCAGTACGCAAATAGGGGAAGGCTTAAGGGATATTCCGGTCAGGAGAAATTTATTGATCTGAACGTGTTTGCGGGAAGTAAAGAGCAGTGGGAACAGTTTGTGCAGACGGGTAAGCCTGTAACAAAGGCTGGGAGTTAAGGTGAAAGAAAACTATATGGTGCCGGACTTGTGAAAAAACAGATGTTCTGATATACTTGTTCCAGAAACAGACGGAAAGGAACATGCAGCATGGGAACATGGAATACAAGGGGATTGAGGGGGTCTACCCTGGAGGATCTGATCAATCATACCAATGACAGCTACAGGGAAAAGCATCTGGCGCTGATCCAGAAGATACCCACTCCCATTACCCCCATTGAGATAGACAAGGCGAGCAGGCACATTACCCTGGCGTACTTTGACCAAAAGAGTACGGTGGACTATATCGGCACCGTGCAGGGGATCCCGGTGTGTTTTGACGCCAAGGAATGCGCGGCAAAGACATTTCCCCTTCAGAACATACACCCCCACCAGATCCAGTTCATGAAGGAGTTTGAGGAACAGGGAGGGATCTCCTTCATCATCCTGTACTACACGGGAATGAATGAGATGTATTATCTTCCCTTTGACCAGGTGCTTGCTTTCTGGGAACGGATGGAGGCGGGAGGGCGAAAAAGCTTTACATATGATGAAGTGGACAAACAGTGGCGGATACGTACCTACAGGGATATGCTGGTGCACTATTTGGAGGAGATTCAAAAAGACCTGGACCGGAGAAACTGATGTTCCCGGACCGGGTCTTTGCCATGTTTAATGGATCAGATCAGCTTTTCAAAGGCGATCTTATCACTGTTGTCAAAGGTGACCACGCCGCAGTATTCATATCCGTTCTTTTCCAGCAGATGTCTCATGGCGCCATTGTCCTGGTCCGTGTCGATCTTGATGCTGTGGATTCCCCTGGACCTGCACAGCTCTTCCGCCCGGTGCAGCATAAGGGATCCCAGGCCCTTTCCCTTGTGTGAATTGCCAATGGCCAGCCTGTGGATGACACCGTAGGGCTGAATGCTTTTCCAGGTTCCTCTCAGGGTCTCATAGCATTCTTCCTTGTCAAAGGAAATACATGCGTAACCTATGATACGGCCGTTCTCCGTTATGACATATCCGTTTCCTTTCATCACATCCCCGGCCACCGAATTCCTGTCGGGATATTCGTTCTGCCACTGGTCGATCCCCTGATCCTTCAGGTATTGACGCGCTTCCTGTATGATCTCCCAGCACCTATTGATCTCCGTACTTTGGGAACATCTGAATTCCATCTGTTTTTCCTCCTGTCCATTTGGTGTACGCTTGGAGTCTCACCTGCACCCATCTCTGCGGCTGACAGAAAATCATCTCGCAAATCTGAGTACCAGGAGATTTTGAACATACATTTTACATAATGATTGACCTGAATTGGAAATAAAAGTATACTATAATAAGACATACCGTCCAATATATTGGAATCTACTATATTGTACTATTAGTCCAACATAATGTCAAGCAAAAAGACTGTTTGGAGGAGTTTATGGATATTAATATTAATCTGGAAGTAGGCCGGAACATCAAGCGCCTGAGGGAGGAGAAAAAGCTGACCCTGGACGGGGCTGCCGGGGTTACCGGAGTGTCCAGAAGCATGCTGGCCCAAATTGAGAAGGGGGATGTAAATCCTACCATTTCCGTGCTTTGGAAAATTGCCAATGGCTATAAGGTTTCATTTTCCTCCCTCATTGAAACCAGTATGGAGGAGATGACCGTGGTGCGGGAACAGGACATCCTCCCCATCCGGGAAGACGGGGGAGGGTATGTGAATTATCCCATATTCCCCTTTGATGACAGGAAAATGTTTGAGACGTACAGGATCGTCATAGAGCCGGAGGGGAAGCTCTGTGCCCAGCCCCATCTGGCGGGAACGGAAGAATTTATCACAGTGTTCCGGGGAAATGTGGGGATTGAGGCCAATGGTCGGCGCTGGGAGCTGTCTGAGGGGGATTCCATACGGTTTAAGGCGGATGTGCCCCATGGCTACTGGAACATGGGAGATTCCCAGGCACAGCTGAGCATGATCATATTCTACGGAAGACAAAAATGAAATATTGACAATCACTCCATTATCCCCTATAATGGAACAATCACGTTACCGAATTAGCACTTTACTACATAGAAGTAAAAACACAATATCAATAAAAAAGGATGAATCATTATGGCAGGAAATAACCGTTTGATCCACACACCGGAGGGTGTGAGGGACAGCTACAATGCGGAATGCAGAAAGAAGCTGGCAGTACAGGATAAGATATTGAATACATTCTATCTCTATGGATATGAGCATATCCAGACCCCGAGTTTTGAATATTTTGACATATTCAGCAAGGACAGGGGAAGTGTTTCCGACCGTGAGATGTTTAAGTTTTTTGACCGGGACAACAGTACCCTGGTGCTGCGGCCGGATATGACTCCGGCAGTGGCAAGGTGTGTGGCCAAATATTTTATGGATGATACCATGCCCCTGCGGCTCTGTTATCTGGAACGGACCTTTAAGAACAACAGCAGCTACCAGGGACGGCTGAAAGAGCGGGCGGAGACCGGGGTGGAGCTGATCGGAGATGACTCCGCGGACGGAGATGCGGAGATGATCGCCATGGTCATAGACAGCTTGAAAGCGGCCGGATTAAAGGAGTTTCAGGTGGAGCTGGGCCAGGTGGCATTCTACAGAAGCCTTCTGGAGGAAGCCGGGTTAAACGGGGATGTGGAGGAGGAGCTGAATCAGCTCATTGAAAACAAGAACGATTTTGGGGTGGAGGAGCTGTTAAAGAACCAGGGGATCGACCCGGGATTAAAGCAGGTGTTCTTAAAACTCCCGGAATTGTTTGGCTCCCTGGAGCAGATCATGGAGGCAAAGAAACTGACAGCCAACCCATGCGCCCTGGCCGCCATTGAACGGCTGGAGCAGGTGCACCACATTCTGGAAAGCTATGGGCTGGCCGGTTATGTGACGTATGATCTGGGTATGCTCAGCAAATACCATTACTACACGGGGATCATTTTCAAAGCATATACATATGGGACAGGTGATTATATCGTCACAGGCGGGCGCTATGACAAACTGCTGGTGCAGTTTGGAAAGGATACCCCGGCCGTGGGATTTGTCATTGTTGTGGACCAGCTTATGGCAGCCCTGTCCAGACAGCAGATCGACACCCCGGTGACGCTGGTGAATACCGTGATCCTCTACGAGGCGTCCGCCAGGGACAATGCCATACGGCTGGGCAGGTACTTTAAGGACAAGGGTCTGGCTGTCCAGTCCATGAAGCGGCGCCCGGACAAGGAGATCGAGGATTATAAGGCCATGGCAGCACAGCGGCATATGAGAAACCTCCTGTATTTAAAGGGGGAGGGCCTGGTGGTCACGGCCATGGACATGGTGAACCACAGCGCGGATGAGATTCCTGTTTCCGCGTATGAGTGACACGGGATTGATGAATGTAAGGACTGGTGAGAACAGATGAGATATTTAACGGTAGCGTTAGCAAAAGGCAGACTGGCCAGGAAGGCCATGGAATTATTTGAGGAGATCGGCATTTCCTGTGATGAGATGAAGGATAAGGATTCCAGGAAGCTGATATTTGTAAATGAAGAGCTGGGGATCCGGTTTTTCCTGGCCAAGGCCAGTGACGTGCCCACCTATGTGGAGTACGGAGCCGCCGATATCGGCATTGTGGGAAAGGACACCATACTGGAGGAGGGCCGCAAGCTCTACGAGGTCATGGACCTGGGAGTGGGGAAATGCAGGATGTGCGTATGCGGTCCCGAGTCGGCCAGGGAGAGCCTGAAGCACCACGAGCTGATCCGGGTTGCCACCAAGTACCCTAATATAGCAAAGGATTATTTCTACAACCAGAAGTATCAGACCGTGGAGATCATCAAGCTGGGGGGCTCCATTGAACTGGCCCCCATTGTAGGGCTGTCCGAGGTGATCGTGGACATTGTGGAGACCGGCTCAACCCTGCGTGAAAACGGCCTGGCAGTGTTGGAGGAAGTGTGCAGCCTGTCCGCCCGCATGGTGGTGAACCAGGTGAGCATGAAGACGGAGAATGAGCGCATTACAAGGATAATCAAGGATTTCCAGGCCATACTGAAGGATTCATGCGCTCATAAGGAGGAGAAAGCAGAATGAGAATCATAACCTTAGATGATCGATCCATGGAAAATATCCTGGCTGATATGTTAAAAAGGGATCCCAACAATTATGACAGCTATACCCAAACCGTGGAAGCCATTGTTAATGATGTGAGAAACCGCAGGGACGAAGCCGTGTTTGAGTACACGGCAAAGTTTGACCATGCTTATCTGGACGCTTCCGGTATCCGGGTGACGGAGGCGGAGATACAGGAAGCCATGGAGCAGGTGGATGCAGGGCTGTTGGACGTGATGAAACAGTCCATGGAGAATATCCGCAGTTATCATGAAAAGCAGAAAAGGAACAGCTGGTTTGACGCAAAGCCTGACGGGACCATCCTGGGCCAGAAGGTGACCGCCCTGGAAAGCGTGGGCGTATATGTGCCTGGCGGAAAAGCCGCCTATCCGTCTTCCGTGCTGATGAACATCATTCCTGCGGAAGTGGCGGGAGTGAAACAGATCGTTATGGTGACACCTCCGGGCAAGGATGGAAAGGTGAACCCTGTGACCCTGACAGCCGCCCATCTGGCCGGTGCCACCCAGGTGTACAAGGTGGGAGGCGCCCAGGCAGTTGCAGCCCTGGCCTTCGGGACCCAGTCCATCCCAAGGGTGAATAAGATCGTTGGACCGGGCAATATCTTTGTTGCCCTGGCCAAAAAGGCGGTATACGGCCATGTGAGCATTGACAGCATTGCGGGACCCAGCGAGATCCTGGTGATCGCGGACGACAGCGCCAACCCGCGGTTTGTTGCAGCGGACCTATTAAGCCAGGCAGAACACGATGAACTGGCCAGCGCTATCCTGGTGACCACCAGCATGGATCTGGCCAAGAAGGTGTCCCTGGAGGTGGAGGGATTCTTAAAGGTGCTTCCCAGAAGTGAGATCATCAGCAAGTCCCTGGACAATTACGGATATATCCTGGTGGCGGAATCCATGGAAAAGGCAGTGGAGGCATCCAACAGTATTGCGCCGGAGCACCTGGAGATCGTGACCAGGAATCCGTTTGAGGTCATGACAAAGATTCAGAATGCAGGCGCCATCTTTATCGGTGAATACAGTTCCGAGCCGCTGGGGGATTATTTTGCAGGTCCCAACCACATCCTGCCCACCAATGGTACGGCCAAGTTCTTTTCACCCCTGGGAGTGGATGATTTTATCAAGAAATCCAGCATCATCTACTATTCCAGGGAAGCCCTGGAAAAAGCACATAAGGAGATTGAACTTTTTGCAGAGGCCGAACATCTGACGGCCCATGCCAACTCCGTACGGGTGCGTTTTGAGTGACCATACCCTCAGCGGACAAGGGGCGTGTGTCCCCCCTTGTCCGCTGAGGGCAAATATCCTTAAGAGGAGACAGAAGACATGGATAGGATAGCTGAGATCGTAAGGAATACAAATGAGACAAAGATCCATATGACCCTGAACCTGGACGGAAGCGGAACAGGGGACATTCACACAGGGATCGGGTTTTTTGACCATATGTTAAACAGTTTTGCGCGGCACGGGTTCTTTGACCTGTCCGTGACCGTGGAGGGGGATCTGGAGGTGGACACCCACCACACCGTAGAGGATACCGGAATCGTGCTGGGCCAGGCCATCCGGCAGGCGGTGGGGGACAAAAAAGGAATTGTGCGCTACGGTTACCAGATCCTTCCCATGGATGAATCCCTGGTGCTGTGCGCCCTGGACCTGTGTAAAAGACCTTATCTGGTCTATGACCTGAACCTGGACAGGGAAAAGGTGGGGGACCTGGAGACAGAGATGGTGCGAGAATTTTTTTATGCGGTGTCCTATGCGGCTGAGATGAACCTGCATGTTAAGCAGCTGTCGGGGATGAACAACCACCATATCATTGAAGCGGCCTTTAAGGCTTTTGCAAAGGCCCTGGACGGGGCGGTTGCGGCGGAACCCAGACTGACAGGCGTGCTGTCCACCAAGGGCAGCTTGTAGGAGGGACCGGGCGTTCGCCCGCACCAGAGTACCGTTTGCTTACATATGAGTACCGTCCGCATGCATATGAGTACTGCTTGGATGGGCTTTGGGGGAGGGATGGAATTGGGAAAACAGGGAACGGGGATACCTTCCCTATCCAGGAAAATGAATCATCTGAGATACAGGGATATAAGACTTTTGGCCGGCGCAGTGCTCCTCATCCTGGGATTGTCTTCTGCCCTGGCCTGCCTTCTTTTGGATGGGGATCTAAGGGAGAGGTACAGGGAAGAGTTAAACCAGCCGGTACCCTTTCAATCTGACCAACCGGCGGGATACAGCTATGTAAAACTCCAGTACCTGACAGACAGCTTTGCGGAACATGTGAAGAAGGCGGATGACTATTATTTCGGCTTTGATTTTATGTTCCGCCCCTACATCATTTCCGTAAGGGGAGAACTTCCAAAAGAACTGATGGCCCTTATGGAGTATACATATGGGGACGCCGGGGCCAAGCAGCCCCCGGCCGTGGCCGTGTACGGATATGGGGAGCCTGTGGTGCCGGAACTTCTGGGATATGCCAGGGAATCCTACAGCCGGCTGTGGTCGGAATCACAGATTCCCATTACAATGGAGGACCTGTCGGAAATTGTGGGCGGATATTACCTGGACACGGTTCCAAGAACGTATTTGGAGCAGTATCCCCGTGCAATCCTGTTTTATGTATTGCCGTTTCTTATGGCCGCTGCCGGGGGCATTTACATGATCTTGTATTTCAGGCGTCTGGGCGCCCAGAGAAGGCGGCTTTCAGGAAGGGGCGGTGAACTTCTGGCAGCGGACCGGGAACTGGCCTGCACAGAGGAATATGCAAAGGGAGCAGGCATTTACCTGACGGAGCATTTTGTCATAACTGCGGCTTATGCATTTGATGTGATCCCTTACACCAGGATCAGCAGGGTGGAGAATACAGGAGGGCTTGTGATTATTGTCACAGAGGATGACTACGCCCATATTGCGGCCGGCGGCAGAAGGACTGGGCAATATTTGGAAAAGTTGAATCAGGATCTTAAGATCCGTTTAAAAGAAGAGGAAAGAGGAGATTCATATGCAGCTATATCCGGCAATTGACATGAAGGACGGACAGTGTGTACGCTTAAGGCAGGGCGGGTTTAAGGATATTACCGTGTATTCCGATGCGCCATGGAAGGTGGCCGCCTGGTGGCAGGCTCAGGGAGGCACCTTTTTGCATCTGGTGGACCTGGACGGAGCGCTGGCAGGGCACTCGGTCAATGCAAAGGCCATTCAGAAGATCGTGGACAGCGTAACCATCCCTATTGAAATCGGAGGAGGCATCCGTTCGGAGGAGGCGGTGCGCAGTATGCTGGACCTGGGGGTAAGGCGCGTGATCATTGGAACCAAGGCGGCTACCCATCCGGAATTCCTAAAGGACATGGTGGAAAAGTTCGGGGAGGATGCCATTGTGGCTGGCGTGGATGCCAGGGACGGCATGGTGGCGGTGGAGGGCTGGGAAAAGGTCAGCGCCGTAACCGCCCGGGATCTCTGCATAAAGATGAAGGAATTTGGAGTCCGGCATATTGTATATACGGATATATCCAGGGACGGTATGCTGTCAGGTCCCAATGTGGAGGCAACCAGGCAGCTGACAGAGGATACGGGACTTGACATCATAGCCTCCGGCGGGGTATCCTGTATGAAGGACCTTCAGGATCTGCATGAGGCAGGGATCAGGGGAGCCATTATTGGAAAAGCTCTTTACGAAAACAGAATCGGCCTGAAGGAAGCAGTCAGACTCTACGAAAACTAGGAGATACTCAAATGACAGATTATAAGAAGCTGATATTGGGATTTGGCATAAAGGAAGGAAAGGCTTATTCCTGGAACGGACAGGCGGAATATGGGAAACCCCTTACGGACCTGGCAAGGACCGGCTGTGACAACGGGGCCGACCAGGTGCTGCTCTATGATCATTCTGAGAATGATGAGGATCACGAGGCGGTGATCGGTCTGATAAAGGAGACTGCCAGAACCGTGGATGAACCGATCCTGGCAGGAGGCCGTGTGAGAAGGCTAGAGGACGTAAAGAAGTATCTCTACGCCGGAGCCAGCGCCGTATTCCTGGATGTGAGCCGGGAGGACAATGTGGACATGATGAAGGAGGCTGCGGACCGTTTCGGCAGCGAGAAGATCTATGCATACCTTCCGGATATTACATATATTCCCCAGGCGGAGGAATATGCGCAGCTGGGCGCCTCGGTGATGATCCTTAAAACCTCGGCCCAGGTACCTTCCCTTCAGGAGTTGGGGGAGATTGGGGAGAGCGGGCATGAAGCCCTGATCTTCTGCGGAGGCCACCAGTCTGTCCAGGACATGGCGGGGGAACTTAAGATCCATTTTGGCTGCCCTCTGGTCAAGGGGGCCATCCTCACCCTGGAAGAGGAATCCATGGATACCTGCATGGAGATGAAGCAGATGCTCAAGGGAGCCGGTATTGAGACAGATACCTTTGAGAGCACGGTGGCGTGGAAGGATTTTAAGCTGAACAGCGATGGGCTGGTTCCTGTGATCGTGCAGGATCATAAAAGCTCGGAAGTGCTGATGATGGCGTATATGAACGAGGAATCCTATGAGGCCACCCTTGCCACGGGAAAGATGACATATTTCAGCAGAAGCCGGCAGAAACTGTGGCTGAAGGGAGAGACCAGCGGACATTTCCAGTATGTGAAATCCCTGAAGCTGGACTGTGACAATGACACGATCCTGGCCACGGTCAAGCAGATCGGCGGCGCCTGCCACACGGGAAGCAGGACCTGTTTCTTTACCACCCTGGCTGAAAAGGAATACAAGGAGACAAACCCCTTAAAGGTGTTTGAGGATGTGTACGGTGTGATCCTGGACCGGAAGGAACATCCGAAGGAGGGATCCTACACCAATTATCTCTTTGACAAAGGTATTGACAAGATCCTCAAAAAACTGGGGGAGGAGGCCACTGAGATCATCATAGCGGCCAAGAATCCCAACCCTGAGGAGATCAAGTATGAGATATCGGATTTTCTCTACCATATGATGGTGCTTATGGCTGACAGGGGAATCTCCTGGGAGGAGATAACGGAGGAGCTGGCTAACCGGTAGAATAAAAAACAGAATGGCTCCATCCATCTTTTAATCAGTGCCTGCCCGGAGTTTCCTTCCCGGGCAGGCACTTTTTACAGATAGACATTGTCCCTGATCGGAAACAAAAGGAATCATTGAGTTTTTCAGCCTGCTATGATAGAATAAATAGTATATTTGCCAGTATTTTCATCCTAAAGAAGAGGAGTAAAGCTATGTTTTCACGAAAGAAGATTTTGGTTGTGGAAGACAATATGCTCAATCGAAGCCTGTTGTGCCAGATTCTGTCCGAAGATTATGATGTTGTGGAGGCGGAAAACGGCCAGGAGGCCCTTGATATATTAAAACAGTACGGAGAAGGGATTTCCCTTATTTTATTGGATATTATCATGCCGGTTATGGATGGCTACACCTTTCTCTCAATCATGAAAGCAGATCCCGCTTATTCCTCCATTCCCGTTATTGTAACAACACAAAATGACGCCGAGTCGGATGAGGTTGCCGCTTTGTCCCATGGGGCAACGGATTTTGTGGCTAAACCTTATAAGCCTCAGATCATCCTGCACCGCGTGGCAGGTATTATCCGGCTGCGGGAAACAGCCGCCATGATCAACCTGATGCAGTATGACCGGCTGACCGGACTGTACAGCAAGGAGTTTTTCTATGAGCAGGTGAGAAACGTCCTGCTGCGAAACCCTGATACCCACTATGACATTGTTTGTTCCGATATTGAGAATTTCAAGCTGATTAACGATGTGTTTGGAGTGAAGACAGGCGACCGCCTGCTGTGCGGGATTGGAAAGGCATACGAGGAGAAGCTGGGCGGCAGGGGAATCTGCGGCCGCCTGAATTCAGACCAGTTTGCCTGCATGATAGAGCACAAATGGGAATATACCAACGATATGTTCATGGAAGCCAATATCCAGACCAATGAGCTGCTGGAGGTCCACAACATTGTAATGAAATGGGGCATCTACTATGTGGAGGACCGCATGGTTTCCGTGGAGCAGATGTGCGACAGGGCCCTTCTGGCTGCCAGGAGCATCAAAGGCCAGTACGGAAAGTTTTTTGCGATCTATGACGATACCCTGCGCAACCAGCTGCTGAGGGAACAGGCCATTACGGACAGCATGGAGACGGCCCTGGCCCGGAACCAATTCCTGGTCTATCTCCAGCCAAAGTACAGGATCAGGGATGAGAACCTTATAGGAGCGGAGGCGCTGGTCCGGTGGATCCACCCGGAGTGGGGCTTTTTATCCCCGGCAGAGTTTATCCCTCTGTTTGAGAAGAATGGTTTTATCACAAAACTGGACCAGTTTGTGTGGGATAAGGCCTGTGCTGCCATCCGTTCCTGGGATGACCGGGGATATTATCCCATATCCGTGTCTGTGAATGTTTCCAGGGCGGATATTTACAATGAGGACCTTGTGTCCACCCTGATCCGGATCGTTGAACGATACGGACTTTCCCCTTCCCGCCTTCATCTGGAGATCACAGAGAGCGCTTATACGGAAAACCCAAAGCAGATCATCGATACAGTGACCCTTTTGCGCGAACAGGGCTTTGTTATTGAGATGGATGATTTCGGAAGCGGATACTCCTCCCTGAATATGCTCAATGACATGCCCATCGATATCCTGAAGCTGGACATCAAATTTATCCATAACGAGATGGCCAAGCCCAAGAGCCAGGGAATCCTTCAGTTTATCATCAACCTGGCGCGCTGGATGGACCTGGGAGTGGTGGCGGAAGGCGTGGAGACCAAGGAACAGCTGCTCAGGCTCAGTGAGCTGGGATGTGATTTTGTACAGGGATATTACTTTGCAAGGCCCATGCCCTGCAAGGATTTTGAGGCCCTTCTGGCCGCTCATAAGGAAAGCGGGCTTCAGATACCGGAGGAGGAGACTTGCTCCGGGGAGGAACTGCCCGTGCTGCTGGTGGCGGACGAGGACCCGGTTTATCGGGAGTCTGTGCAACAGGCATTCAAGGGGCATTACCAGGTGGTGGGGACCGCCACCTGTGATGATACCCTGGAATACATAAAGAACCACAGGGGGATAGCGGCAATTGTTTTAAGCATAACACTTCCGGATACAGATGGTTTTCAGGTGCTGAAAACCATCCAGCGGGACAAGGAATTGTGGAACCTTCCCATCATAACCACGGCCCTGTCCAACCCGGAACTGGAAAACATGGCATTGGAACTGGGGGCGGATGATTTTATATGCAAACCCCACCTGATGCAGAGCCTGTCCAAACGGATACAGCGCAGCGTATTGTTTTATGCATCTGCCGGCGTGGCGCTGACACAGCCCGGCACGCGGCTGCAGGAACAGTCAAAACGCAGGAAACCGGAAGCTTCTGAGAAAAATACAAACAAGGAGAGCTGCGGCTTGTGGAAAGAGGAAACAGTATGAGTAATCCGAACAGTGGGAATCAGACGATCCGGCAGTTCTGCCGCTGCTGGTTTGAACTGAGGGATGCGGGGCTGGCCGAGGAGTTCCTGGCAGATGACATACACTTTGTGGGAACCGGCGAACAGGAGTATGCGGATGGCAGGGAGGATATGGCCCGATACCTGAGGGAGGATATAAGGGAGATACCGGAACCCTTCCAGGTGGATTTTTCGGTTCTTAATGAGCAGCAGCTGGGGGAAAACGTATATGTCATGTCAGCAGCCTTCAGCCTGAAGAACTCCGTATATGCCTGGCATCTGCGCTGCTTTTTTGTGTTAAAACAGCAAAAGGGCCGGTGGCTGGTCTGTGATCTGAACTTTTCAGAACCCAGCAGCAGCCAGGGAAAAGGGGAACACTATCCCCAGACCCTGGTGATGGAAAATATTGCCAGACAGCGGCAGGAACTTCTTAACGAGGCATTTGCAGGCGGTATGCTGGGGTATTATGTGGGGGACGGGTTCCCCTTTTATTTCATTAACCGCAGGATGCTGGAATATCTGGGATACGGGGATGAGAAGGAATTTACGGACGCGATCCGCGGACAGTTTGCAAACTGTATCCATCCTGAGGACCGGGCCATGGTGGAGCAGCTGATGGCAGAGCAGCTGGACATAGGGGAAGAGTATGCGGTGGAATACAGGATGTGCAAAAAGGACGGATCCTATATCTGGGTCCATGATGTAGGGCATAAGACTGTTTCAGAGGACGACCGGCCTGCCATCACATCGGTATGCAGCGATATTACAGCCCAGAAGCAGGCACAGAAGGAGATACTCCACATCTATAATAATATTCCGGGAGCCGTATTCCGCTGCCGGTTTGATGCTGATTTTTCCGTCATTGATGCCAATGATGGATTGTTTGACTTTATAGGATACACCCGTCAGGAATTTGCAGCCATGGGAAACCGCATGTCTGCGGTCATCTGGCCGGAGGATCTGGCGGTGATGGAGGGAAAGCTGCGCTCCCAGCTGGAGCACGGGAATACCATCCGCAACGAAAACCGCCTGGTGTGCAAGGACGGCGGTGTAAAATGGATATCGATCAAAGCGCAGCTGTTCACCGGGGAAGACGGAGAACAGTATTTTTACTGTGTGTTTGTGGACATCACGGATGAGAAGCAGGTGCAGGAGCGGGTCAGGGAACTGTATGAGAATGAACTGACTTATTTTGCGGAGCTGTCCACAGAGGGGGGACTGATCCAGGGAAGGATCAATATTACCAGGAATAATTTGGAGAGTTATCTGTCCACAGCCGAGGCTTCCATTGCCAAGGTGGGGGATACCTATGAACAGACCATTGAGAATCTGTCGGCCTCCGCTGTGGATGCCAAGTACGGACAGGATATCCTGCGCGCCATGCGCAGAGAAAAGGTGCTGTCGGATTTTGCTTCGGGCAAAACAGATTATCATTTTGATTTCCTGCGCAGAGGCAGGGATGGCGGGGCCTTTTGGAGCAATACCAGCTTCAGGGTATGCCTGAATCCTGAAACAGGGGATATCATTGCATTTTTCTACACCTTTGATATCACTGAGAAAAAACTTCAGGAACAGCTCCTCTATAAGATTGCGGAGCTGGATTACGATATCATAACTGAGATCGATATCCATAAAGGCACACACCACCCCATATCCTTTTGCGGCAGCCAGAAGGCAACCGTGGCGAGGCAGGGATATTTCCAGGAGGAGATCCGCAATGTGGCCAGCCGGTATATGGACCAGGAGGCCGGGAACGAATACCTGGAAAAGATGGATTTCGGTTATATGCAAAGGCAGCTGGCTCTTCATGATATGTACAATTTTATTGTGGAGATGAGGGATGAACACGGAGTCCAGAGGATCAAGCGGTTTAAGGTGTTTTATATTAACCAGGACTTAGGGCGGGTTGGGGTAGTGCGCACAGATGTGACGGACGTGGTCCGCAAGGAGCAGCGGCAGAAGGAGGACCTGGCAGCGGCGCTGGTTGCCGCGGAACAGGCCAATGCAGCTAAATCTGATTTCCTGTCCAGGATGAGCCATGAGATAAGGACGCCTATGAACGCCATTATCGGCATGAGTACCATAGCGGCCAGGTCCATTGGGGATGATGAACAGGTGGAGGACTGCATCTCCAAGATCGGAATATCTTCCAGATTCCTGCTTTCCCTGATCAATGATATCCTGGATATGAGCCGGATCGAGAGCGGGAAAATGCTGTTAAAGAGCGAGAAGATCCCCACGGATGAATTCCTTAACGGCATCAATTCCATCTGCTATGCCCAGGCCGCTGCCAGGGGAGTGGACTATGAATGCATCCTGGACCCGGTGCTGGATGATTACTATATTGGCGATGCCATGAAGCTGCAGCAGGTGCTGATTAATATCCTGAGCAACGCCATTAAGTTTACCAATGAAGGCGGAAAGGTTACGCTGTCTGCCGCGCTGCACAGAAGAACGAAAAATGACGCTGTTTTGCGGTTCATTGTAAACGACACAGGAGTGGGTATGAGCGAGGAGTTCCTTCCCCATATCTTCGAGCCTTTTTCACAGGAATCCACAGGCACCACAGCGCCGTACGGAGGTACCGGGCTGGGGCTGGCTATCTCTAAAAACATTGTGGATATGATGGACGGAAAGATCACTGTGCGCTCCATCAAAGGAATCGGCACTGAGTTTACGGTGGATGTGAAACTGGGCATTACGGAGGAAGAAAAGCTGCGCCACAATAAAAAGAAGACCACCTATAACTTCTCCCATCTGAAAACCCTGGTGGTGGATGATGACGTGGCTGTGTGCGAGAGCGCCATTGTAACCCTGGAGGAGATGGGGGTCAAGGCGGAGTGGGTGGACAGCGGGCGCAAGGCGGTGAAACGTGTAAGTGATCTGTGGACCGATGGGAAATATTTTGACATGATTCTCATAGACTGGAAAATGCCGGAGATGGATGGGATTGAGACGGCACGCCGCATACGGGGTATTGTGGGACCGGATGTGACCATTATCATCATGACAGCTTATGACTGGGTCACCATTGAACACGAGGCAAAGCTGGCAGGAGTGAACCTGCTGATGAGCAAGCCCATGTTCAAGTCATCGCTGATATCAGCCTTTACCAGGGCCCTGGGGGAAAAGGAAGAACAGGACCGCCAGCCTGAGTCATCGGAGTACGACTTTACAGGCAAACGCGTGCTGCTGGCAGAGGACAATATGATCAACACGGAAGTGGCCGTGATGCTGCTGGAGGATAAGGGATTTAAGGTGGATACGGCTGAGAACGGATTGCGGGCCCTGGAGCTGTTCAGCAAGTCGCCGGAAGGGTATTATGATGCCATACTGATGGATATCAGAATGCCGCTGATGGATGGACTGACCACGGCCAGGAACATACGCCATCTGAGCAATGGGGATGCCGGGGAGATCCCCATTATTGCCATGACAGCCAATGCGTTTGATGATGATATAGAGAAGAGTAAGGCGGCGGGCATGGATGCCCATCTGGCAAAACCCATTGAGCCGGATCGGCTGTTCCAGACTCTGTACGACTTTATTTTTGGAAAGGAGGCATGACAATGGGGGGATTCAGGGAAATATTTGAGGCCTACGGGGCGGATTACCACTCCACCATGGCAAGGTTTATGGGAAATGAGGCCATGTATATGAAGTTCCTGGACATGCTGTTTAAGGATGATAACCTTGAGAAGCTGGGGGAAGCCCTTGAGAAGCAGGACTATGAGGAGGCTTTTTCCGCTGCCCATACGCTGAAAGGGGTTGTGGGAAACATGGGGCTGACACCTCTTTTTCACGCGGTCTGCGCTGTTGTGGAGTCTCTGCGTGCGGGAACAGCGTCTGTGGATTATGGGGCACTGTATCAGATCGTTCAAACAGAGTTTTTGCGGGTGGACGAGCTTAGGGCAAGATTAAAAGAAGGGCGGTAATGACAATGGAGGGCACCTCTTTTTGTGAAGGCTATATGGGAACTGCGTTTGACAGCTTTCCCTGCGGTCTTTGTATCTGTCAGATCAAGGAGGGGCAGATACTGCCCGGATACTGCAACCCTGCTTTTTATGAGATCCTGGGCTGCTCCGGCAAAAAACGTCCGGATTCGGGACGGATGCTGGACTGGGACAGGGTCCATCCTGAGGATGCCGGCATCCTGAAGGAAAAGCTGGCCAAGCTGATCCAAAGCAAAGGCAGGTTTACCCATACTTTCCGTCTGTTCCATCACAGGGAAAATGATTACCAGTGGATCCGGCTGGAGGGTTCCGCAAAACAGAAGGACAGCGGGGAACTTATGCTCTACGGGGTGTTAAACGATGTGAGCAGCCAGGTGAGGATGGAAAAGGAACTGGCCGGCGCCAAGGCGAAGATGGAGGATATCATCAACGCGATTCCCGGCGGTGTAGCTATTTACCGGGTGTCGGATATCTTTGATACGGTCTATTTTTCAGATGGTGTTCCGGCACTAACCGGTTATACGGTGGAAGAATACCAGGGAATGATCAGGCAGGATGCGGCTGAGATGACCTATAAAGAGGATACGGCCATGGTGGTATCCAGGGCTTTGCAGGTGGTCCAAAGCAAAGGCGTGGATGAATTTGAGTTCCGCAAACAGCATCGGGACGGGCATATTGTATGGGTGCGGGTACAGATCAAATGGATCGGCGAAGACCAGGGATGCCCTTTGCTGCACTGCGTGTTCCACAACATTTCCGACCTTAAAAACACACAGATGGAAATGAACCATCTGATCAACTCCATTCCCGGAGGCATTGCCATATTCCGGAAAGAAAAGGATGTCTATGAAGCATCCTTTCTTTCCGATGGGGTCATTGCCCTGGCCGGCTATACACGGGATGAGTATGAAACCCTGATCCGGAGAGATGCCCTGGATGTTGTCTATGAGGCGGACCAGAAGAGGGTTCGAAACGCTGTGGATCACACGATCAGTAACGGCATGGTGCTGGATGTGTTTTACCGCATCCTCCACAAGGACGGGCGGCTGGTCTGGATCCATATGAGCGGAAGGCGTATGGGACCGTTGGATGAAGACCCAAGGATCTATCTTGTGATCACGGGTATGTCCGCGGAGACACGGCTGTTCCAGACAATTGCCAATGAGATGGCGGATTCCATCTATGTGATCGACAGGGAGAATTATGATCTTCTGTATGTGAATGAAAATGAAGTCCTTTTTACGGATTCAAAAAACTGTGTGGGCCAGAAATGTTATGCGGCCCTTCATGGAAAGGACAGTCCCTGCAGGTTCTGCACCTTAGGATCAGATATGGAGGACGGCCGGGAACACGAGATGCGGGTGGAGGGCTCAGACCGTTTTTACGTGACCCGTTTTAAGGAGAGCGACTGGAATGGGATCCCGGCGTATATAAAGTATGTGCGGGATGTGACCCAGGAGGTGAAAACACGCAGGGAGAAGGAGCGGCTGGAAGAGTATTTCCAGACCGTGATCAAGAACCTGCCCGGCGGGATTGCCGTTGTAAGGTGTGAGAAGGACGGCAAAATGATTCCTGAATATATGTCGGACGGATTTGCCGCTCTGACCTGTATGTCTCTGGAGCAGGCCTGGGCGCTCTACAGCCAGGATGCCCTGTCGGGTGTCCATCCCGATGACAGGGAACAGGTGGGTGACGATATAGCAGGGTTTATTAAACAGGGTGAAAGCAACTTTGAGATGGTATACCGTCTCCTGCGGGGGGACGGCACCTATGTCTGGGTCAAAAACACACTCAGCATGCTCCTCAGTGAGGGCGGTGAAAACCGGTTCTATGCGGTTTACCATGATGTGACAAAGGAGCGTGAAGAGCAGGAGCAGTTGCGCACGCAGTTTAAGGAACGGCTGATGCAGCATTACGGGACCACGGATCCCAATGCACTGGTCATGGGCCACTGCAATATTACCCGTAACAGGATCATTGAGATCAGTGACCATACGGACTCCCATCTTCTGGAATCCTTCGGATATGACCGTGAGACCTTCTTCACTGGCCTTGCCGGTCTGGTGGAAGATGAAGCAGACCGCCGGCTCTTTCTGGATACTTATCTGAATGCGCCGGCCATGAAAGCCTTCCAGGAGAATGATACGGAGAAGATACTCCGGTGTTTTATCAGGCTGCCCAATGAAACCACCGGCCGGTACGTACAGTTTAAGGTGAATCTGGTAGATGCGCCTGACACGGGCGATGTGACGGGAATCCTGACAGTGACGGACATTACGGAACAGGTGATCAATGACAGGATCCTGCACCAGCTTTCCGTGACCAGCTACGATTTTGTCATAGACCTGGACCTGGAGCAGGACACCTATAAGGTTCTGACCTGTAATGAGAACTCCAGCTGTCTTCCGAGCCGGTCAGGATGCCATTCAGGGCATCTCAGCTATATGCTGGGGCAGGTGATCGTGCCCAAGGACAGGGAACAGTTTTTTAATTCCCTGGATCCGGGTGAGATCCGCAGGCGCCTGGAAAAAGATGGGCCGTATACATTTTCATATTCCATCATGGATGAGAAACGGGATATCCGTACCAAGAATATGACAGTATCGGAGATAGACCTTCGCCTGGGCAGAGTCTGCCTTGTGCGCACGGATATAACGGATTCGGTGCGGGAGCAGCAGGGATTCCTGAACATTATGGCATACACCTTTGAACTGGTGGGGATCATCGATGTGTACACCGGCCGACTGACCATGCATACACGCCAGACCGTGTTGGAGAACCTTCCACCTTTTAAAATTGACGATTACGACAAGGCGACAGAGAAATTTGTAAGGCAGTATGATCCTGGTGAGGATAGGGATCATGCATTGAACCAGTTTAACCTGGAATATATTCTGCAGACGCTCGCATTAAAACCGGGTGGGTATGATTTTGTGTTTCCATACCATGGGGAGGACGGGATCCGCTATAAGCAGATCAATGTGCTGTGGGGGGATGAGAACCACCGCACCGTGTGCCTTGTCAGGGCGGATGTGACGGATATGCTGGCAGAGGAGCGCAGAAGGAAGAACGCCCTTGAGGAGGCTCTGTCCGTTGCCAGGGAGGCAAGCCAGGCTAAAAGTGATTTCCTCTCCACCATGAGCCACGATATCCGTACCCCTATGAATGCCATCATGGGCATGACGATGCTGGCCAAGGCCCATCTGGATGAGCGGGAGAGGGTGGAGGACTGCCTTCAGAAAATATCAGTCTCATCCAGCCATCTTTTGAGCCTGATCAACGACATCCTTGACATGAGCAAGATCGAGCAGTCTAAGATCAGCCTGAACCATATGAAGATATCCATGTCCGGTCTGCTGGAAAAGCTGTCCGCCATCATGGAACCTCAGGCAAAGGCGGCGGGACTTACATTTACCATCCAAAGCAGGGGGATTGAGCACGCTTATTATTACGGTGACAGCTTGCGTATGAACCAGATACTCATAAACCTTCTCAGCAATGCGGTCAAGTTTACTCCGGAAGGGGGTAGGGTGGATTTCCTGGCAGAGGAAGTAACACCGGTCAGGCCCCAGGGGTATGCCCGCTACCGTTTTACGGTGTCGGACACGGGGATCGGTATGAAGGAAGAGTTTTTATCCCATATTTTTGAACCCTTTACACGCAATACGGCGAGGGTGGAAGGTACAGGACTGGGACTTAGCATTACCAAGGGACTGGTAGATCTCATGGGAGGGGATATTTCCGTTGAGAGCAAGGTCCATATGGGCACTACATTCAGGGTTGAACTGGAATGTGAGTATGGGGACGGGGATGAAGCCGGCACGGAATCCTCAGGAGCGGGCCATGATGTGGCTGCACCGGACCAGATATTTGCAGGCCGCAGGTTCCTGATCGCTGAAGACAATGATATCAATGCCGAGATACTTTGCGAACTGCTTAAGATGCAGGGGGCGCATTCGGATGTGACGGAGAACGGGGCTTTGGCATTAAATGCCTTCATGGACGCGGCCCCTGGCACCTATGACGCTGTCCTGATGGACATACGTATGCCCAAGATGAACGGATATGAGACCGCCCAGGCCATCCGCAGGATGAAACGGGAGGACGCCGGGCAGATACCCATTATTGCCATGACAGCCAATGCATTTTCCGAGGATGTGCAGGAATCGCTGGATGCGGGGATGAATGCGCATATCGCGAAACCCATTGACATGGAGATACTAAAAACAGTCCTCAGCCGTGCGTTAAAGGGGATTGTATAAATATCCGAACATTATCTTCGATTTTACTCTTTTAAATATTGACTTTTAATTAACAAAATGAGATAATGAGAAGGATTTCGATAAAATGAAAGAGAGGATAATGAAAGATGGCAAATGTTGATTTGAGTCAGTATGGAATTACCGGAACTACAGAAATTGTTTACAATCCTTCTTTTGAAATGTTGTTTGAAGAAGAGACAAAACCCGAACTGGAGGGCTATGAGAAGGGACAGGTAAGTGAACTCGGTGCCGTTAACGTTATGACCGGTATTTACACAGGACGTTCACCTAAGGACAAGTTCATTGTCATGGACGAGAATTCCAAGGACACCGTATGGTGGACATCTGATGAATATAAGAATGATAACCATCCGGCCAGCCAGGAAGCCTGGGATACGGTAAAAAAGATCGCTCTGGAAGAACTTTCCAATAAAAGACTGTTTGTTGTAGACGCATTCTGCGGAGCAAACAAGGACACCCGTATGGCAATCCGTTTTATTGTTGAGGTTGCATGGCAGGCTCATTTCGTTAAGAATATGTTTATCCAGCCAACCGCTGAGGAGCTGGAGAACTTTAAGCCGGATTTCGTTGTTTACAATGCTTCCAAGGCAAAAGTAGAGAACTACAAGGAGCTGGGCCTGAATTCAGAGACAGCCGCCATGTTCAATATCACCAGCCGCGAGCAGGTTATTGTCAACACATGGTACGGCGGTGAGATGAAGAAGGGCATGTTCTCCATGATGAACTACTTCCTGCCGTTAAAGGGCATTGCTTCCATGCACTGTTCTGCCAATACCGACTTAAACGGCGAGAATACCGCTATTTTCTTCGGACTTTCCGGAACAGGCAAGACCACTCTTTCAACAGATCCCAAGCGTCTTCTCATCGGAGATGATGAGCACGGCTGGGATGACAACGGCGTGTTTAACTTTGAGGGCGGATGCTATGCCAAGGTGATCAATCTTGACAAAGATTCTGAGCCCGATATCTACAATGCGATCAAGCGCAATGCTCTTTTAGAGAACGTTACCCTTGATGCTGACGGAAAGATCGACTTTGATGATAAGAGCGTGACAGAGAACACACGTGTATCTTACCCGATCGACCATATTGAGAAGATCGTACGTCCGGTTTCCGCTGCTCCTGCTGCAAAGGATGTTATCTTCCTGTCAGCAGATGCATTCGGCGTGCTTCCTCCAGTATCCATCCTGACACCGGAGCAGACACAGTATTACTTCCTGTCCGGCTTTACAGCAAAGCTTGCCGGTACAGAGCGTGGGATCACAGAGCCGACTCCTACCTTCTCAGCTTGTTTCGGACAGGCATTCCTGGAACTGCATCCAACCAAGTATGCAGAGGAGCTTGTTAAGAGAATGGAGAAGAGCGGCGCAAAGGCATACCTTGTGAACACCGGCTGGAACGGCACCGGAAAGCGTATCTCCATCCGCGACACCCGCGGCATCATTGATGCGATCCTGGACGGCTCCATTGCCAAGGCACCTACAAAGCAGCTTCCATACTTTAATTTTGAGATTCCTACCGAGCTTCCAGGCGTAGATCCTGCAATCCTTGATCCACGCGATACCTACAGCGAAGTTTCCCAGTGGGAGACCAAGGCTCAGGATCTGGCACAGCGTTTTGTGAAGAACTTTGCTAAGTACGAGGGCAATGCAGCAGGAAAAGCATTAGTATCCGCAGGTCCTCAGTTATAATCAGTTATAAATTTCAGCTATCATATTGACATTAGACTCTTTGTCGACAGTTGGGGCAGGATTTGAGAAAATCCTGCCCCTATTTGTATGATGAGAGCCTTTTTTATAATTTTCACAATCCTGTATTGACCTGTGTTCCGGGGGGCCGGAGCGCATTATTGTAGCCATCTATTATAAGACCAACAATATCTATTTCCTTTTTCCCGCAAAGGGATATCTGATAAAAACAGACACTATGCCCCCTTCCCGGAGGCCTATAGCAGGGCCTTGGGAAACAACGGGTATCAAGGCCCGGACCTTGCTCAAGAACATACTAATTGCACAAACTGCATAAATCACTTCCAAAATCGGTTTGTTCATTATTGACAAATATACTAAAATAAAATCACACAAATTGATTGGGAGGTACAAGAAATGCAGAAAAGATGGGGCGGAAATTTGTTAAAGCGTGTAATGGCAGTGACATTGGCGGCATCCATGGCAGTTTCTCTGGCAGCCTGTGGCGGCGGGGGAGCCGCGGCGAAGACGTCAGAGGCGGGAAGTGCTCCAGAAGATAACAAGGAGCAGGCGGCCGCGGCTTCGTCCGAAGCCCCCACGGCGGAAGCGGGGCGGAGGACAACGGCTGACTCGGACGGGCGCTACGAAAAGGTGACGGTTGCGCTTTCCAGTGATCCTCAGGACCTTGCGCCGTATACATGGGCCGGGGATCACAGCAAACAGTATATTTACTACAATATTTACGAGGCGCTCTTTGATTTCAGGGGAGGCGAGTATGTTCCGATCATGGCAAAGGAGTATGAGAACGTGGATGAGACCCACACCAGGGTGACGCTGTATGACAACATCTACGATGCAGCCGGCAACCAGATCAAGGCCCAGGACGTGGTTTTTTCCGTTGGGCTGATCGTGGATTCGGGAAATGCAGTAAAATATGATATCTTTGACAGTGTAAAGGCAGTCGATGACTATACTGTGGAGTATACATGGACAGGTCCTGTTAAGCAGGTGGGAGCTTTGGAGTGGCCGTGGTGCCGCACCATGATCGTTTCGCAGAAATCCTACGAGGAGATCGGAGGCTTTGCGGACAAGCCTATCGGCACTGGTCCGTACACGGTCAGCGAGTATGTATCCGGTTCCCATCTGACCCTGGTGGCCAATGACAAATACTGGCAGTCTGAAGAACTTAGAGACGCGAACCACAAGGCAAATGTACAGACCATTGAGTATGATATTATTGCCGAGGCGTCCCAGCATGTCATTGCTCTCAGTACGGACCAGATCCAGTATTCACAGGCAGTTCCTGCAGAGAACCTGGCCGACTTTGCAGAGGGAGGGCAGTATGCGGACCGTTACGGTGTGTTTGTAACCCAGGGATCTGAGATGTACGTACTGATTCCCAACTGTACGGAAGGCGGTCTTATGAGCGATGTCAACCTGAGAAAGGCCATTTTCTATGCACTGGACAACAATGCGATCGCGGCAGCTACCGGCACATGTATTGCGGCCAAGGCGTTCGGAACCCCGTTCTTTGACGATTACGATCCGGCATGGGAGAACACGGAGACATACATGAATACATATGACCTGGAGAAGGCCAAGGAATATCTGGGCAAGTCCGGCTATAACGGGGAAACCATCTCCCTGGAAGGATTTAACCGGGAAGACTTAAAGAGCATCATGACCATGATCCAGGCCCTGCTTTTACAGGCCGGAATCAATGTGGAGATCAATTCCAAGGAAAGCGCGCTGGTGCAGTCCGATGTGAATAATCCAAAAGCCTGGGATCTGCTGCTGTGGAATCCCGGCGGCGGCACACAGGTGGGAGAGTGGAACCGGCCCATCAATTACAATGAGTTCGGAACCGGTTTCAATATGGCATTTTTACATGATGATACACTGCAGGAGCTGTTTGAGACAGCCAACACGGCAGAGGGACACAACAAGGAAAACATGGCCAAGGTCCATGATTACATTGTGGAGAACGCGTATTATCATGCGCTGTGCATGCCGAAGATGAACGCGGTGTACAGCAAAGAGTTTGCAAACCTGGTGTACCGCGAGAGTGAATTCCTTCTTCCGGGAGCATGCGACTATTATTTGGATTAACCTGTAAAAATCGGAGTGAATCATATGGGAAAATATATATTAAAGAGACTGCTCTGGATGATCGTAATTGTGCTTGGAACGGCATTTATCATATTTACTATCCTGTATTTTACCCCCGGCGACCCTGCTGTTGTGATCGCCGGAGGAAATGCCTCCGCGTCCGATATCGCTCTCATGCGGACAAAGATGGGGATCGACCGGCCGTATCCGGCACAGCTGGGAAGCTATTTCTACAATACATTTATCCGGATGGATTTCGGGAATTCCTGGGTTTACGACAAACCTGTTTACCAGGAAATGCTGGTGCGCCTGCCGCGTACCATCCTGATCGGCGTCAGCGCCATGGTGCTGAACCTGGGACTGGGCCTGTATCTTGGGATCTTTGCGGCGACCCACGAGGGCAGATGGCAGGATTCCCTGACCATGGCCATTGCCATGATTTTCATCTCCTGCCCGGATTTCTGGGTGGCTCTGATGATGATCCTTCTGTTCTCGGCAAAGCTGGGCTGGCTTCCCTCCTACGGAATCGGAGGCCCCCAGTATTATGTAATGCCTATCATATGCAGCGCCCTGGGCGGAATCGCGGTCAATGCGCGCCAGACCAGGGCCAGTATGCTGGGGGTATTCCGCGAGGATTACATTACCACGGCAAGGGCCAAGGGCCAGCATGAGAAAATAGTCGTTTTAAAGCACATGCTTCCCAATGCGCTGATGCCCATCATCACATCCATCGGCGCCGGGTTTGCAAGAATCGTGGCCGGGTCCGCTGTGATAGAAAGCGTGTTTTCCGTTCCCGGCGTGGGACTTTATATGCTGAATGCGATCAACATGCGGGATTATCCGGTAGTCAGGGCCTGCGTACTGTTCTTTGCGGTCTTCACAGCCCTGGTTATGCTGGCAGTGGACCTGATTTACGCACTCATTGACCCGAGAATCAAGGCTCAGTATTCGGGCGTGAAAAAGAGAAAGGCGGTCAAGGCATGAAAATGAATCAAACAGGCGAATCATCACTTTTTGCAGAGACATTTACAAGAATCTGGAAAAATAAGGGTTCCAGGGTGGGAATGGTCCTGCTGGCCCTCATTGTCCTGTCATGTGCAGCCGCATCCATGATCGCGCCTTACGGCGTAAATGAAATGGATCTGGCGGGTATGTTTGGGACGCCGTCCCTTAAGCATATATTCGGGACAGACGCAATGGGACGCGACCTGTTCAGCCGCCTCCTCTACGGGGGAAGGTATTCCCTGGCCCTGGGAATCTGCGCCGCAGTGTTCAGCGCGGTGCTGGGATGCCTGATCGGCTGTATCGCCGGATATTTCGGCGGCAGGACGGAGACTCTGATCATGCGTTTTCTGGACATCTGGTCCAGCCTTCCGAGTATGCTGTTGTGCATCCTCATTTCAGCTGTGCTGGGCGCGGGATTCTTCCATACGGTGCTGGCCCTGGCCATTGGAAATGTGCCCATTGACGTGCGCCTGATCCGGGGGCAGATTCTCTCGGAGCGCTCCAAGGATTACCTGGAGGCGGCCCAGTCCATCAACTGTTCCCATCTAAGCATTATGTTCCGCCACATCCTGCCAAACGTGGTATCCCCGGTGATCGTGGACGCCACCATGAATATCGGCATGAACATCACCATGGCGGCGGCCCTGTCCTACATCGGCCTGGGAGTCCAGCCGCCCACGCCGGAATGGGGCGCCATGCTGGCGGATGCCAGAACCCATATACTGAATTACCCGCATTTGATCATGTTCCCCGGAATTGTCATTGCGCTGACCGTGCTGGCTATCAATCTGATCGGTGACGGACTGCGCGATGCCATGGACCCGAAGCTTCGCAGTTGAAAGGAGTGTTTAAGAAAATGGATGAAACTACACAGAAATTTCTTTCGGTGCGGGACCTGGAGGTGATCTACACATCCGGCAGGAAGACGGTCCATGCGGTTAACGGCATTTCCTTTGATATGGATAAGGGGGAGACGCTGGCCCTGGTGGGTGAGACGGGAGCCGGCAAGACGACCATTGCCAAGGCGATCCTTGGAATCCTGCCCAATCCGCCGGCCAGGCTGAAGCAGGGGCGGATTATTCTGGAAGGCGAGGACCTGCTCAAAAAGCCGGCGGAGGAAATGCTGAAAATCCGCGGCGGGAAGATCGCCATGATCTTCCAGGACCCCATGACGGCTCTCAACCCCATTATGACGGTGGGGGAGCAGATCGTGGAGGGACTGCTGCTGCACAACGACTATACCAGGAGGGAAGCGGAGGAGGAGGCCGGGAAAATGCTGGAGCTGGTGGGGATTCCGGCGGAGCGGTTTGCCGAATACCCCTTTGAGTTCTCCGGCGGTATGAAACAGCGTGTGGTGATTGCCATGGCTCTGGCCTGCAGCCCGGACCTGCTGCTTGCGGATGAACCGACCACGGCCCTGGACGTGACCATCCAGGCCCAGGTGCTGGACCTCATCAAGGACTTAAAGGTTAAATACAACACCTCCATGCTGCTAATCACCCATGACCTGGGCGTGGTGGCCGAGACCAGCGACCGGGTGGCCGTGATCTATGCAGGGGAGATACTGGAATACGGCAGCAGGGAAGACATTTTCCTGCATCCGTCCCACCCGTACACCGTTGGCCTGTTTCACTCCCTGCCCGGCATGAACAGCCAGGCCAGGCGGCTAAAGCCCATTACCGGTTCGCCGCCTGACCCCACCGACCTGCCGGAGGGCTGTGCGTTTGCACCGCGCTGTCCCCATGCAAAGGGCGGATGCAGCAAGGGGAAAATCGAATTCAGAGAAATTGCACCCGGCCATTTTTGCAGATGCGGTCTCAAACAAAAGGAGGATTAGTATATGCCGTCCCTGATCGAAGTGAAACATTTGAAAAAATACTTCAAAGTGCCTGCGGGAATCAATCACGCGGTGGATGACGTGTCATTTTCAATTGAAAAAGGAGAGACCCTGGGCGTGGTGGGAGAATCGGGGTGTGGGAAATCCACCCTTGGACGCACCCTCATCCGTCTGCAGGAGGCCACGGAAGGTGAGATTCTGTTAAACGGAACGGACATCACCCATGTCCGGGGAGGGGAACTGAGAACGGTACGGGAACAGATGCAGATCGTGTTCCAGGACCCGTATTCAAGCCTGAACCCGCGGATGCGGATCGAATCCACCATCATGGAGCCGCTGAAACGCTCGGGAAGGTTCCGTTCCAGGTCGGAGCTGCGGGATGAGGCCAGCCGCCTGATGGACCTGGTGGGGGTGGATGAGCGCCTGCGCCGTTCCTATCCCCATGAGCTGGACGGAGGACGCCGCCAGAGGGTGGGAATCGCCCGGGCCCTGGCGCTGAATCCCGAATTTATCGTCTGTGACGAGCCGGTCAGCGCCCTGGACGTATCCATCCAGGCACAGGTGCTGAACCTGCTGATGGACCTTCAGGAGAAAAGCGGCGCTGCCTATATGTTTGTCACACACGACCTGTCCGTGGTACGCCATATTTCGGACAATATCTGCGTGATGTACCTGGGACAGCTGGTGGAGAAGGCGCCCAGCGCTGAATTGTTTGCACATACCCTGCATCCATATACAAAAGCGCTGCTGTCCGCCATTCCGTCCACCGATATCCTGCATCCCATGAAGCGGCTTCCGCTAAAGGGGGAGATCACCTCGCCCATTAACCCCAAGCCGGGCTGCCGGTTCTATTCCAGATGCCCCTATGCGGCCGAGGCGTGCAGACAGCCCCAGGAACTGACCGAGGTATCGGGCCGCCATTTTGTGTCCTGCTGCCGCGTGTCGGAGATCAATGGGTAAAGAGAAAAGAAGTAAAGAGAGGAATTATTATGTCGGATAATTATAAAATCGCATTTGTACCGCTTCCGGACCGGGTGCCGGGCCTGCTCTATGAGCCGGATCTTCTGGGCAGGAAAAGCAAGATCGGTATCGTGCTGATGCACTCGGATGAGAGCTATCTGGGATTTCTGCCCGCGCCGGAGCTGGCAAAGAGGGGATACCGTGTTCTGACCGCGGTGGTTGCGGATGACAAATCCACGCTGGACGACAAGATGCTGGACGTAAAGCGGGCGGTGGATTTCCTGAAGTCGTATCCGGGTATTGAGAAGGTGCTGCTGCTGGGACACAGCGGGGGCGCTACCCTGATGAGCGCTTACCAGTGCGTGGCGGAGAATGGGGCAAAGGTCTTTCAGGGACCGGAAAAGCTGATTCCCTGCGGCCTGGCTGAGGAGCTGACCGCGGCGGACGGCGTCATGTTCCTGGATTCCAATTTTGGAAACGGAGCAATGACACTGTTCAGCCTGGATCCTGCAATCGAGGAAGAATTCAATGGAACCAGGCGCAATCCAAAGCTGGATCTTTTTAACATGGATCATGGGTTTCACCCGGACGGTTCCAATTACAGCGAGACATTCAAGCGGGAATTCTACCGCGCCCAGGGCGCCAGGGGCAACCGGCTGATCGGCCATGCGCTGCTCCGTCTTAAGGAGATCGGGGAGGGCCGGGGAAACTATCTGGATGATGAACCCATGGTGATTCCGGGGGCCAACCAGATTGCGCCCAATAACAAGCTGTTTCCCCAGGATTTGAGTCTGCTGTCCCACACAAAGAAGGAATGGCCTCTGCTGCACGGGGACGGAAGTATCACCCTTCAGGTGGTGCCAAGCGTCCGGGTATCGCGTCCCGGACAGCAGAATACGGGTTCCCTGCGAAGCGGAGCCGTTATGACCACGGTGAAAACATTTCTCCGGTCCCAGGCGGTCAGGACCACAGAGGAATTCCATGTGGGTGAGGACGGAGTGTACGGAGTTGACTGGGATTCGTCCTACTGCTGCCCTCCGGGCAATGTGACGGGAATCCATGTTCCCATGCTTGCCGTGGGCATGACCGGCAGCTATGAATACCTTGCATCCGAGGTGATCTATGAGCGGGCCGGGAGCACGGATAAGACCCTGGGCTTTATGGAAGGCGCCGGGCATAACTTTACGCCGGCTTACGAGGCGGAGAGCTATCCGGGACAGTTCGGCGATACGGTGAAGGTGCTGTTTGATTTTGTGGACTCGTGGATTGACCAGAACGGGCGGTTTATCTAAAGCATTATTAAATATGCTTCGGAACGCCGGACAGATGGAGAGGAATATGTATACATTAAAAGGACGTACGGCAGTGATTGCCGGGGCCACGGGCCATGTGGGGGCCGGGGCCGTGCACATGCTGACAGAGGCAGGAATGAACGTGGTCATGGTGACCCACAACATGGAGGATGCCAGGCGGCTGATCGCCGAGGTAGAACATCATCCGGGAACCTGTATTGCCCTGAGCAATGAAAATGGGGACGGAGCGGTCTACGGGGAGGTGTGCCAAAGATTCGGTTCCGTGGATGTGATTATCCCCAACCAGGGCGCGCCGGCCCGCTTAAAAGGGCTTTCCGATATCACGGAGCAGGAGCTGGACCAGAAGCTTCACCACCAGATTACAGGCAGCTTTACCATGGTGCAGAAAGCACTCCCCTATCTGGCAAAGAGCCGGGCGGGCCGCATCATCCTGATGGCTGGCATCAGCGCGGAGAACGGGATGCAGGAGGAAGGGCTGCCCGACTGTGCGGCCAGAGGCGGAGTAATTTCCATGACGCGGTATCTCGCCCAGGCCCTGGCCGGGCAGGGGATTACCGTCAACTGTATTGCGAAGGGCGGCATGGAAAACGACCACCCCGTGGAGTGGGAGGATGAGCTGGACAATAAAACGCTGATTCCAAGGATTCCCGCAGGGCGCAACGGAACGCCCCGGGACTTTGGAGCGGCCGTGTGTTATCTGGCCAGCGAGGAGGCCGGGTTTATGACCGGGCAGGTGCTGCGGTTAAACGGCGGGATGTATATGGGGTGAAAGGCCAAAAGGATTCAATGGAAAAGAGCCTGCACATCACAGGCTCTCAAAAATTTTAACCAGCTGCTGCTGGGGAGCGGTCAGCTTTTTGCCGGGCAGGTAGGCCAGGCTGATGGTGGTGGTAATGGCAGGCAGGATGTCCACCACTGCAATCTCCGAATGGTTGGCGGACATGACGGGCCGTTTGGTGAGAAGGCCCACGCCCATGCCCTTGCTGACCAGGCCGATGATGTTGTCCACCCGGTTGCTGGTAAATGCTATGTGGGGTTCAAATCCCGCGCTGCGGCACTCGCGGACACAGAGGGAATACATGAAAGTGTCCCGGCCCAGGAGTAGGAAAGAGTCGCGGTAAAGCTGCTTTAATTCAATGTGGTCCTTTACTGCCAGGGGATGGCCGGCCGGCATCAGGGCCGCCAGCGTATCCTGGGTGATGGGGATTTTGCAAAACGCGCTGGAAGCATCATCGGATTCACGGATCACTGCAAAATCAATCTCCTCATCGCGCAGCATCTGGATCAGCTTCAGGGAATCCGCTTCCTGGATATCCAGCATAAAATTCCGGTTCTCCTGCTGGAACCGCGCCAGGATATCCGTGATCTGGTACTGGGCCATCACAGGTATGGCTCCGATCCGGATCGTGCCGCGTTCCCGGTTCAGTTCATTGCAGAATGTGGTGGTATATTCCTTCTGAAGCTGAGAGATCTGCCGGGCATAGGGCATGAACAGATTCCCGTATTTATTAAGCTCAATGTGTCTGGTGGAGCGGTCAAACAGGAGGACGCCCAGGTCGGCTTCCAGCTTCTGGATATGCCTGGTAAGGGATGACTGCGTAAGAAAAAGCTTATCGGCGGCTTCCATATAATTGCCGGTATCGGCCAGAACAACAAATTCGTGAATGTAATCAATATCCATTAATATTCTCCCCTGATGTAATAATACCTTCCAGAAGTATTATAAGGTTTTCTGCGGGAAACCGCAAGTACTCCCGGCGGAACACGCTCTAAAACTAAGTATGAAGAAAAAGAGGTATCGGACATGGTAATAGATGCAAACGTATATTGGTTCCCGGAGCAGGTTTTCAAAGATGACAAACTGCTTTCCCTGTTCCTGGCGGACATTCCCCGGGCTTACGGGACCGCGGGCCGGGTTCTTGACAGGGACAAAAGAAAAGAGATTGTCATCGAACGCCCGGCAGGCTGTCCCGGAGTGAATTATGCAGAGGGAGATTATGAGCTGGAAAAGCAGCTGCATGACATGGACCTGGCGGGAATCGACAAAGGGGTTATGAAGGTGCCATGCTGCCATGAATGGCTGGGACTTTCTATGGCAAAGCTTTTTAACGATGGGATGGCGGATTATGCCCGCCGCAGCAACGGACGCCTCATTCCGCTGGCAGTCATACCTCCGTTCGGCGGGCAGGCGGCTTTTGTGGAGCTGGAACGCTGCCACAGAGAGCTGGGGATGAGGGGGGTACAGATGAGCGCCCACTACGGGAACCTATATCTGGATGACGAGGCGTTTGCCCCTCTGTTTGAAAAGCTGGAAGAGTACCGGATGACCGTCTACGTGCACCACACCCCGGTGCCGGTGGACCATGGTTCCCTGCTCGCCTACAACAACCTGCGCAGGTCCTATGGACGCTGTGTGGATCAGATGACGGCTGTGTGCAGGGAAATGATGAGCGGCATGTTTGAGCGCTATCCCCATGTCAGGATGGTACATTCCATGCTGGGCGGCGGCTTCTTTGCATTCAAGGAAATGATGGTTCCCACAAGGTCTGCGGGAGCGGACCAGGTCAAACGGTTTGACGATAACGGGGAGCAGCTGGCCCGGTATCTTTCCGAAAATATATTTTTCGAGACCAGCCACGCCCAGCCGTGGGGCAGGGAATCGCTGGAATGTGCGGTCCGGGTGCTGGGCTCCGACCATATCATCTACGGTTCCTCCTATCCCGTGCGGACGGAATGGCTGACAGAGGGAGCCGGTTTCGTGAGAGGGATGGATCTTTCAGGGGATGATAAGGAAAATATTCTATGGAGAAATGCATCGCGCTTGTATGGGATTGAGGTTTCTTAGAGCGTGTTTATGGGATAGGGAATGGATAGGCGGCAGTGCTGCAGGAGCGGAAAAGTCCGGTTTTGCGGTGCTGTTGTTTTTTGTGTGAAAAGAGATACCGGATATGCTTGCCGACTGCCTGAACGTTTTCCCTATGAAAAAATGATGCAGGAATCTTTTATTCTCTTGTTTGCCGGTCCATCTAATGATAAAATGTTTTTGAGGTGATAAATTGTCATTCCATAAAGATGAATAGCGGTCCCGGAAAGCCCAGAGAGGAGAAAGCGTATGAAAACCAAACGAGGAAAGGACAGATTCATTGCGCTTGCTCTCAGCAATATTGCAATCGCTGTTTTTGTATTGATCCTTTGCGTGGGCTATTCCCAAAATGTACGAAGTGATAAAGAAAGGGCGGCTCGGGATGCGTTTACTGCTGCCGTGGAATCCACCGCCCAACTATCTTATGGGTATATGAGCAGCCTGCAGAATGAGTGTGACAGCTGGGCTGCCTACATAGAGAACCATGGGTATTCGGCGGAAGAAGCCGTTGAATATCTGAAGGAAGTTAATATAAATAGTGATGTTTCTGTACACATATTATATTATGATACATTGTCCGGTTTATCTACCGGTTCCGGAAACAATGGGAACAAGGTTGATTACTCCCAGGTGGCAGAGTCATTTACATACATACTTCCTTTAATGATAAACGGAACCAGGGGAGAGGGAACTGTCTACATATCCTCCGCGTATATTAATCCGGTGGATGGGATCAATAGTATTGGATTTTGCAGCTTGCTGACTGTCAGAGATGACAGAGGAGGAGATGCAAAAGCCATACTTGTAAAAACGATTCCTGTCAATGTGCTCCATTCCCAGTGGCTTTTCCCAGGTGCCTACCGCGAGGCGGAGGTTTCCCTGATAGACATAAATGGACGGTATATCATTCAGTCCGGTTCCATGAGCGGTGATACCTTCTGGACATTTATTAAACAAAACAATGGTCTTTCCTATGTGGATATAGGCCGATTCCAAAGCTCCTTCCAGAAAGAAGACAAGTGCCTGGTGGAACTGAAGGATCAGGCCGGTGAAGATGCGTATTATGTCAGCAGCCAGATAGAGAACACACTAAACTGCACGTTTGTAGGTTATATCCAGTCCAAGGCGCTGGTTGACATAGGGTTTGACTGGCATATGCTTTTTTATGTAACCATCGGCTTTCTCCTTCTCCTGCTGCTGGATGGAAGCCATATCATGTCCATTAACAGGCAGCTTAAAAAGAGCGTGGAGGAGACGCAGAATGCCAACATGGCAAAAACCAGGTTTCTCTCCTCCATGTCCCATGATATCCGTACGCCGATGAATGCCATCATTGGGATGACCGCGATTGCAAGAAAAAATATTGATGATCCCCCGCAGGTACTGGGATGCCTTGAAAAGATCACGTTGGCCAGCAACCATTTACTTACTCTGGTCAATGACGTGTTGGATATTTCAATCGTTGAATCAGGAAAAATGACCCTCCACCCGGTAGTGTTTTCCCTTGCTGAATCGGGTACAAATCTTGTGAACATCGTAAGGCCCCAGATCAAGGAAAAGGGATTGATGTTTGAGGTCCGCCTGCACCATATAACATATGAATACCTGTATGCGGATGAACTTCGGATCAACCAGATATTCATCAACCTTTTGTCCAACGCGGTAAAGTATACAGATCCAGGGGGAAAAGTCGTCTTAACACTTGCGCAGACACGTTTGCCTGAAGACAGCGGCAAAGTGATCCTGACCTATACGGTTCAGGATACCGGGATCGGCATGACCCGGGAATTTATGAGTGATATGTACCGGAACTTTACCCGCGCGGTGGATACCCGTATTGATAAGGTACAGGGTTCCGGCCTCGGACTTGCCATTACCAAGCAGCTGACTGATCTTATGGGCGGCACCATTGACTGTGAAAGTGAGATTGGAAAAGGAACTAAATTCACTGTCACTCTGACACTTCCAATTGCTGAAACCACCACGGATGATTTAGTATTGCCGCCCCTTAAGCTGCTGCTTGTGGATGATGATGAAGTGTTCCTTGAAACCGCGGAGGATACCCTGGTATCTATGGGGGTAACGGTTGATAAGGCAGACAATGGGCGGACGGCAGTTGAAATGGCCGCAGCAAGGCATGAAGCCGGCCAGGGATATAGGGTTGTGCTTGTTGACTTTAAGATGCCGGATATGGGCGGTATTGAGACTGCGGCAGCCATTCGGGCCAAGGTTGGAGATGAAGCTCTGATCATTATCATCAGTGCATATGACTGGACGGAGATAGAAGATGCAGCTAAGGCGGCAGGGGTTCATGCTTTTATCAATAAACCGATGTTTAAGTCTGTGATCTATGATAAAATGAACGAGTTCCTGCATTTTTCTAAGGTTGAAACCGCATCCGCGGATGAAGACGCAGGCGGACTGCAGGGGCTGAGGCTTCTGGTTGCAGAGGACAATGACTTAAACTGGGAGATTATAGAGGAAATGCTGAAATACTACGATATCAGTACCGTCAGGGCAGAGAATGGACAGATCTGTGTAGAACTTTTATGTGATGCCGAAGCAGATACGTATGACGCGGTTCTGATGGATATCCAGATGCCTGTTATGAACGGCCGTGATGCCTCCAGGGCCATTCGGGCTCTCCCTGATAAGGTAAAACGAAATATTCCCATCATTGCCATGACTGCGGATGCTTTTGCTGAGGATATACAGGCTTGTCTGGAAGCAGGAATGAATGGCCATGCTGCAAAGCCAATTGATATGAAAAAGCTTTTCGGAGAACTTAAAGACGCAGGGCTTGCCAATAAAAGGAGAGGTGAAGTCGGATGAAAAGAGGATTATCCGTTCTGATGGGGTCAGTACTTGCTGCTTCCCTGGTTACTGTTTCTCTGCTTACTGTTTCTCTGCTTACTGTCTCCCTGCTTACCGGATGCCGGGAGAGCAGGGAGAAGGGCAGTGAGGACACGGATGTACTGTATCATTCTTATTATTCAGAACCATATGTGACATTAGATCCAAGTACGGAGCAGTCTAACGGTGTGAAAATACTTCACAATGTATATGAAACCCTGACCCGCTACAATGACCGGACCGATGAGGTTGAACCATTGCTTGCCACCAATTGGATATCCAATGAAGATGGCACCCAGTGGGTTTTCCGGCTGAGAGAGGATGTCACCTTTCATGATGGAGAAAAAATGAATGCAGAAGCAGTCAAAAAATCCATTGACAGGACCATTAATCTTGGCAAGGGGGCCGCTTACATCTGGGACAGCGTGGATTCCATTGAAGTAACCGGAGAGTACGAAGTAACATTCCATCTCAGCTACAGTGCGTCAATCCCCCTCATTGCGTCAGCAGGCTATGCTGCCTATATCATGAGCCTCAATGTTCTTGATAAAGATGTGGAATGGTTTAATGATGGGAATGACGGTGGAAGCGGTCCTTATACCATTTCCACAGCTTCGGCAAGGGCAGTCACTCTGGCAGCCTATGAAGGCTATCGCGGCGGCTGGGAGGACAACCAGTATCAATACGTTTATATACAGGAGGTTCCTGATTCCGGTACCCGCCGAGAACTGCTTGAAAAAGGTGAATCCCAGCTTGCCTCAGATTTTTCAATTGAAGATTTAAAGGCATTGGGGGAGGATGATAAGTTTTCCGTTCTCCATGCCAATACATTTACCAATGTGATCCTGATGTTAAACACAAAGAGCGCTCCCTGTAACAACAAAGATTTTCGGAAAGCATTGGCATATGCGTTTCCATATGAAGAAACAGTGGATGAGGTTTTGGCAGGATACGGCGCGCGGTCTCATGGTATGATTCCTGCCGGCCTTTGGGGACATAGCGATGATCTGATGCGCTATGATTGTGACCTGGAAAAGGCAGGAGAATACGTTAAAAGGTCCGGCCTCACAGATGTTACGGTGACGGTTTCTTACATGAGGAGCAATACGTCTTACAGTAAGATGCTGGAGATCTACAAGGATAATCTTGCACGCATAGGAGTGACGCTGAAGCTTCTTGGCATGGACTGGGATGCCCAGAGGGCGCTGGCAGGGAGCGCGGACCCGGATGACTGCCAGGATATCATGTTAATGCAGTGGTGGCCTGATTATGCGGATCCTGCCAGCTGGTTTTCAGCGCTGCTTGTAAATGCCAGGGATTCTGTTGGCTACAATTTCTGCTATTTGGATGACGGGATATTTGAGTCTGTAAATAAAGAAGCGGTGGAGCTGACAGCAACGGACAGGGATGCCGCGAAAAGGCTGTATATACAGATGCAGGAAACCATAATGGACGAATGCTATATGATCTTTGCATATGATATGATGCAGAATTATGTTATAAGCAATAGGATCAGCGGTGTTTATGAGAATCCGGCGTATCAGACTTGTGTGTATTACTATGATATTTCAAAGAACTAATAAAATATGGGTTTGAACGGGCCGGCATCCGGGAAATATGCAAGGACGCCCATGTGACCAATGGAGCCTTCTATCATCATTTTGATGATAAGGAGGCGTTGTTCGGCGCTTTGGCAGAACCAGTGGTGGCGGCTGTTTCCGAAATCTACTCTGAATCTGTAAAAAGGCATTTTGAAAAGGCAAGAACTGATGAGCTGAAGCAGAAATGATCTGGAGGAAGACGAATGGCAGGCAAACCGTTTTTGGGATTTAATCCCTATTTTTTTAAATAATGGTTAGCGAATACTAACCAAATGCATGAATTAAAAGTAACAGTTCGGGATGGCGGGAAAATAGCTGTAAATGCAGGCGTTAAGCATGCTTATAAGTCCGTTTTTGCACCAATTTTCACATCGGATATCCTGAACAGTTACAATCCCAGACCGGTCTGAGTGAAAAAGTCCGGGTTTAAACTTCTGATATGATTTCCCAACTGCAGACGCAGCGCTGGATCGGCCAAGTAACCAGCAACAATGTACTGGTTCCAAAAGACGAGGCAGAAATGATTTTCTGTGAAGGACTCAACGCATTTCTCACCGAAAGCCTTACGCAGGAATTGCTAAAAAAGGCGGCTTCTTAAAGAGGTTCTTAAAGAGCTTACGTGAAATGTATTGCTTAATACCGATTTATCATCTATAATTATGCATGGTGTTGAATTGTTTTGTTTTGTCCGAAAATTTAAAGTTGTCGTAAAAGGGACAAAAACCTCTTGAAAAGCCGGTGTTTTCAGCCGAAATGGGAGCATAAAAAGTGGAATTTTTAGTTTTTTTCAATGCCTGAAACAGAAAAAAACAAGCACAAGATTTTGTGCAATACTACCAAAATAAGGACGATATTTTATGAGAAAATTAGCGTTACCTGATGAAATATTACTAAGTATCCAGCAACCTGCCCGATACATTGGCGGGGAGGTAAACATGACAAATAAGGACGCATCCAAGGTGGACATCCGCTTTGCCATGTGCTTCCCCGATGTTTACGAGATCGGAATGTCCCATCTGGGCATCCAGATCCTATACTCCATGTTTAACAAACGGGATGATATTTACTGTGAGCGTGTCTATTCGCCCTGGATGGATCTGGACCCTGTGCTCAGGGAAAAGCACATTCCGCTTTTTACCCTGGAGACCCAGGAGCCGGTGAAAAATTTTGATTTTCTGGGCATTACCCTGCAGTATGAGATGTGTTACACCAATGTGCTGCAAATACTGGACCTGTCCGGGATCCCTCTTCACGCATGTGACAGAACTGAGGAAGATCCCATTGTTGTGGGAGGAGGCCCCTGTGCTTATAATCCGGAACCGCTGGCGGACTTCTTCGATATCTTTTATATAGGAGAAGGCGAGACGGTCTATTTTGATCTGATGGACCGGTATAAGGAGAACAAAAAGGCCGGCGGCGGCAGACGCAGGTTCTTGGAGCTGGCGGCAGAGATACCCGGTATCTATGTGCCGGCATTTTATGATGTTACGTACAAAGAGGATGGGACCATTGAAAGCTTTCTTCCCAACAACAGCCATGCCATGCCCGTGATCACAAAGCAGGTGGTCAGGAACATGGATGACGTGGGATATATTGAAACACCCCTTGTTCCATTTATGAAGGTGACCCAGGACCGGGTGGTGCTGGAAATCCAGCGGGGATGTATCCGGGGCTGCCGTTTCTGCCAGGCCGGTGATGTGTACAGGCCCCTGAGGGAGCACAGCCTGGAATACCTGAAAAAGTATGCGCGGGACATGCTAAAGAGCACGGGTAATGATGAGATTTCCCTGAGTTCTTTAAGCTCCAGTGATTACAGCCAGCTGGAAGGGCTGGTGAATTTCCTTATTGATGAGTTCAAGGGCAAGGGGGTCAACATTTCCCTGCCGTCCCTGAGGATTGATGCATTTTCACTGGATGTTATGAGCAAGGTCCAGGATATTAAAAAGAGCAGCCTGACCTTTGCGCCGGAAGCCGGTTCCCAGCGCTTAAGGGATGTGATCAACAAGGGCCTGACAGAGGAAACCATCTTAAAAGGCGCAAAGGACGCCTTTGAGGCCGGATGGAACCGGGTGAAGCTGTACTTTATGCTGGGGCTTCCCACAGAAACCGTGGAGGACATGGAGGGGATCGCTCTTCTCTCAGAAAAAATAGCGGAAGAATACTATGAGATACCCAAGGATCAAAGAAACGGAAAGGTACAGATCGTGGCAAGCTCCTCCTTCTTTGTTCCAAAGCCCTTCACACCGTTCCAGTGGGCCAGGATGTGCACCAAAGAGGAGTTTATCCAGCGGGCTAATATTGTACGCGGCAAGTTCAGGGAAATGAGAAATTATAAGAGCCTGAAATATAACTGGCATGAGGCGGAGCTGACTGTTTTGGAAGGTGTGCTGGCCAGAGGCGACCGCCGTGTGGGCGCGGTGATCGAGGAGGCTTACAGGACCGGTGCGATCTATGATTCCTGGTCCGAGTATTTTAACAATGACATCTGGATGAAAGCGTTTGAGACCTGCAACGTGGATATTGGATTTTACACCACCAGGGAGCGCAGCCTGGAGGAGGTGTTCCCTTGGGATTTCATCAATGCGGGAGTGACCAAAGAGTTCCTGATCCGCGAGTGGAACACGGCTGTGAAGGAACAGGTAACGCCAAACTGCCGCCAAACATGTTCTGGCTGCGGTGCCAGATATTTTGGCACCGGTGTGTGCTATGAAACGGTAAAGGAATAGAGTATATGAAAATTCGGATAAAATTCAAAAAATATGGAACCATGAAATTCATTGGTCATCTGGATGTGATGCGGTATTTCCAAAAAGCGATCCGCCGTTCAGATGTGGAAATCTGTTACAGCGGGGGATTCAGTCCTCACCAGATCATGTCTTTTGCAGCACCCCTGGGAGTTGGAATCACAAGCAATGGGGAGTATGTGGATATAGAAGTGTCCGGCACAGAGGATTCCAGGACCATGATCAACCGGCTGAACCAGGTGATGTCGGAAGGGTTTGAGATCATCAGCTTCAGGGAACTTCCGGACACGGCCGGCAATGCCATGTCCATAGTGGCTGCCGCCGATTACACCGTAGCCTTCAGGCCCGGATACGAGCCAAAGGATATGAGCGTGGAGGAGTGGTTTGGCGGACTGCTGGCTTTTTATGAGCAGCCGGAAGTGGTGGTAACGAAAAAGACCAAACGGGGACAGGCGGAACTGGATATCAAACCCCTGATCTATGACCTGAGACTGACCCGGGGAGAGGATGGGAACACGGCGCTGTTTATGAAGATCTCAACGGGCAGTTCATCTAACTTAAAGCCTGAACTGGTATTGGATGCGTATTACGGCCATCTCGGTCAGGAGCGGACCGCATTTGCTTTCCTGGTACAGAGGGAAGAGGTCTATGCGGACCTTGGGGATACGGACCAAAAGGAAAAAGGAAACCACACATTTATACCGCTGGAAGAACTGGGACAGGAAATATTGTAATGGATAAACTGATCGTAACACAGTGGAGGGGAAAGGTCTGTACGGCTGTTTCCTCAAAGAGCGGGATCACCCAGATCATGATGGAACCGGAGGATTCCTCCTCTTTGCTTAACAATATCTATATTGGAAAGGTCCAGAAGGTGGTGGGCAATATCAATGCCGCATTTGTGGACATCGGAGACGGCAGGACCGGTTATTACAGCCTGGATGAAAATAAGGAACATATCTTTGTCTCACAATCCACCGGAAAGCTGAAGGCCGGAGACGAGATCGTGGTCCAGGTGAGCCGGGATGCGGTGAAGACCAAAGCGCCTGTCCTTACAGGAAAGCTGGCATTTACCGGAAGGTACTGTGTCCTGACAGTTGGAAAAACAGGGGTTGGCTTTTCTGCCAAAATAGGGGATAATGGATATAAGGTCAGGATCAAGGCAGTGTTAAAAGAAGTGCTTTCCGGGGAAGAGGAGAGTTTTGGCGTCATTGTGCGGACTAATGGGGCCGGCGTGGCGGACGAAGTGCTCCTAAAGGAATATGAACACTTGAAAGGCATGTATTGCAAACTGGCTGCCGAGGCGTCCTGCAGGACCTGTTACAGCTGTATCTACAGGGCAGTACCCGGATATATCAGCGCGATCAGGGATTCCTACAGCGGTACCCTGGATGGGATCATTACGGACATACCGGAATATCACAGAGAGCTGAAGGCGTATCTGGAGCAGTATCAGGCCGAGGATGCGGGGAAGCTGTCGTTTTATGAGGACAAGCTGCTGCCACTGACCAAGCTGTACAGCATTGACACTGCAGTGGAACGCGCCCTTGGCAAACATGTATGGCTGAAATCCGGGGGATATCTGGTGATCGAACCCACGGAAGCCATGGTGGTGATCGATGTCAACACGGGCAAATACGCGGGAAAGAAAAATATGCGGGAAACCATATGCAGGATCAATATGGAGGCGGCAGAGGAGATCGGCCGCCAGCTCAGGCTGAGAAATCTCTCAGGGATCATTCTCATTGATTTCATTGACATGGAACAGGAGGAGGACCGGGAGATGCTGATGCGCCATCTGGGAGAAGTGGTCTCAAGGGATCCGGTAAAGACAACCGTAGTGGATATGACCAGGCTGAACCTTGTGGAGGTTACCAGGAAAAAGGTGAGGAAACCGCTTTACGAGCAGGTCCTTCCGCCTTCTGACAAAACACAATAAAACGGATCGCGTTAGAATATCACATAAGAATATCACATAAGGGAGTTAAAGGGGAAGGAAATGAAGATTATAATTGTTGGCTGCGGCAAGGTGGGAACCACCCTGGCCGAGCAGCTGAACAGGGAGCATCACGATATCACTTTGATCGACTCAGACGGCGAGGCGCTGCAAGCAGTGGCTGACAGCATTGACGTCATGTGTGTCACGGGAAATGGAGCCGTATACCAGGTCCAGATGGAGGCTGGGATCAAGGAGGCGGATCTTCTGATCGCCACCACCAATTCCGATGAGCTGAACATGCTCTGCTGCCTGATTGCCAAAAAGGCAGGTAACTGCCACACCATTGCCCGTATCCGCAACCCTGAATACTCGGCAGAGATCAATTATATCCGTGAGGAACTGAACTTGTCCCTGGCCATTAATCCGGAACTTGCGGCTGCAAGGGAGATTGCCAGGCTGCTGCGTTTCCCCAGCGCGATCAAGATCGAGCCGTTCGCAAAGGGAAGGATCGAGCTGCTTAAATTCCAGATCCCAAAGGGCTCCTGTCTGGACCAGATGAAGGTTTTGGAAGTGGTGAGCAAGCTAAAGAGCAATGTGCTGATCTGCGCGGTTGAGCGCGGTGAGGACGTGGTGATCCCGGATGGTAATTTTGTAATGCTGGGAGGGGACAAGATCTCCTTTATCGCGCCCCATTCGGACTCTGCCGAATTCTTCCGCAAGGCCGGTATTGAGAATAATACGGTGAACTCAGCCATGTTTGTGGGCGGGGGAAGACTTACGGTGTATCTGGCCAAGGCGTTGACCGGGGCCAAGATCAAGATAAAGATCATTGAGAGGGATGAGGAACGGTGCAGGCTGTTAAGTGAACTGCTTCCGGAAGCCATGATCATTCACGGGGATGGCTCCGACCAGCAGCTCCTTTTGGAGGAGGGGATCCGCCAGACAGAGGCATTTGCATCCCTGACCGGTTTTGACGAGGAAAATATCATGCTCTCCCTGTACGCGGCCAGCCAGTCCCGGGCAAAGCTGATCACAAAGGTCAATAAGATCGCCTTTGAAAATGTGATCAATTCCCTGAACCTGGGAAGTGTGATCTATCCCAAGATGCTGACCGCGGATATCATTCTCCAGTATGTCCGCGCCATGCAGAATTCCATGGGAAGTAACATAGAGACACTTTACAAGATTGTTGCGGACAAGGCCGAGGCCCTGGAATTCAGGGTGAGGGAGCACTCGCCGGCAGTGGGGATCCCGCTGGAAACACTGAAACTTAAGAGCAATCTGCTGGTTGCCTGTATTAGCAGGAATGGTAAGTTTATCACGCCCCGCGGCAAGGATGTGATCCAGATTGGTGACTCGGTCATCATTGTGACCACACACACAGGGCTTAATGACTTAAAGGACATTTTGGGATAAGGCGGGCAGGATATGAATCGGAGTATCATTATTTATATGCTGGGCTGGATCATGAATATTGAAGCCCTGTTTATGCTGCTGCCTGTTCTGACAGCTGCTGTTTATAAAGAAAACATTGGTTATATCTACCTGGGGGTGGCCGTTGTGTGCGGCCTTCTGGGATTTGCATGGACCAGGAAGAAACCAAAGACAAAGATGTTTTTTGCCAGGGAGGGGTTTGTAACCGTTTCCCTGGGCTGGATCATCCTGAGCTTTTTCGGGTGCATGCCCTTTGTGATCAGCGGTGAGATCCCGCATATCATTGATGCCATGTTTGAGATCGTGTCCGGTTTTACCACCACGGGATCCAGCATTATCCCCAAAGTGGAGGAACTGTCCAAGGCATCCCTGATGTGGCGCAGCTTTTCCCACTGGATTGGGGGTATGGGGATCCTGGTATTTATCCTTGCCATCCTTCCCATGGCCGGGGATTACAACATGCATATCATGAGGGCGGAAAGCCCGGGGCCTTCTGTGGGAAAACTGGTGCCCAAAATAAGGATCACCGCCAAGCTGCTGTATACCATTTATTTCTGTATGACGGTAGTTATGGTCATATTGCTCCTTGTTGGGAAAATGCCTGTTTTTGACAGCATCTGCATGAGCTTTGGCGCCGCAGGTACAGGAGGATTTGCCTGCCGTAATTCAGGCCAGGCCGACTACACCGTCTACCAGCAGGGGGTCATTACCGTGTTCATGCTGCTGTTTGGCGTGAATTTTAATGTATATTACCTGATGCTGATCAGGAAACCAAAGGATGCGTTCCACTGTGAGGAATTGAGGGGATATCTGGCAATTGTAGCCATTGCCGTCCTGTTCATCACCATGAATATCCGCCACCTGTTCCCAACCCTGTTTATGGCTTTTCACCAGGCGGCTTTCCAGGTTTCCTCCATTATCACCACCACGGGATATTCCACCATGGATTATAACAGCTGGCCGGAGTTTTCCAAAGCCATTCTGCTGCTGATCATGTTTATTGGCGCCTGCGCGGGCAGTACCGGCGGCGGCATGAAGGTATCACGTATCATGATCGCCTTTAAGGAGATCAAAAAGGAGATGGCATCGGTGATCCATCCGCGCAGCGTGAAGGTGCTGAAGTTTGAGGGGAAACCATTGGAACACAATACCCTTCGTTCCCTCAATGCCTATATTATTGTATATTTTATGATATTTGCTATCTCCACCCTGATCGTAAGTCTGGACAACTATGACTTTATGACTTCCTTTTCAGCCGTGGCAGCTAATCTGAATAATATCGGGCCAGGCATGTCGGTGGTGGGACCTGCATCCAACTATTCCATGATGTCCTACCTGAGCAAGACCGTGCTTATTTTCGATATGCTGGCCGGAAGGCTGGAGCTGTTCCCCATGCTGGTGCTCCTGTCACCAGGCACCTGGAAACGCAATTGATGCCCGCCTGGCAGCGCCTGCGCCAGATGCAGTTTGGCATCCGGCATTTGATAAATAAAATGTGAAATGCCGGTGAACAATCTGTGACCTGGCTTGACGGCGGACTTTGAAAAATGATATGCTCTTTCTATCCATAACGAGCCTCTGCACTAAGTTCGTAAAAGACCTCACTAAGTGCCAGCGGCATGTATCGCACGTAAGCGCCTGAGAGGACAGGCGCCAAGTGCTCATAACGAGCCCCTGCACTAAGTTCGTGAGAGACCTCACTAAGTGCCAGCGGCATGTATCGCACGTAAGCGCCTGAGAGACAGGCGCCAAGTGCTCATAACGAGCCCCTGCACTAAGTTCGTGAGAGACCTCACTAAGTGCCAGCGGCATGTATCGCACGTAAGCGCCTGAGAGACAGGCGCTAAGTGCTCATAACGAGGAGGAACGGATATGAAGAGATTCACTTGTATCCTGGGCAGCGCCATATTGGCAGCTGCGCTGAGCAGCCATACGGCGCTGGCGGAAAACCAGGACCGCGGACAGGAGACATACCAGACTGCTGAGGAAGGATATGGGAAAACGGACCAGGAGATTTACGGCCGGGGGAGCTACGTGATCGGAGTGGACATGCCGGCTGGGGAATATGCTGTTTTTACAGAGGACACATCGGAGAATCATGCATTTTCCTCCTGTACCTTTACCTTATATAAGAATGACAGGGACGAAAAAAAGATCGGTACGTTCCGTTTCCAGCACCACGGGCTGATCACCCTGTACAATGGTCAGCATCTGATCCTGAGCAGGGGATATGCGGTCCCGGCGGATCAGGCTGATATTTCGGCCGGAACCACAGGAATGTATAAGGCGGGCCGGGACATGGAGCCGGGAACTTACAGGCTCACGCCTCTTACATCAGATGGCGCCCATTATGCCCTGTATAATGATGTCCGGTATTACTATGATTATATGGATGACTACCAGACCTTTTTTGAGCCGGTGACCGTGACCCTGGAGGAAGGGCAGTATATCGAACTGATGGACGTCAGTTCTGTGGAGAAGATCGATTAAAAAATATTCAAAATAGTGGAAATTTCTGTTGACATCGGGAAATGGAAATGCTATTATAATCAAGTATGCCGCACAGCGAGGTTCTAAGATTCTGCCCATTTTCCTTGAGGAGAAGAGGCGTGAAACACCGCAGCTGGCGAGTAATGATTATAGGAGGTGCCTTTCATGTACGCGATTATTGCAACAGGCGGAAAGCAGTACAAAGTAGCAGAAGGCGATGTCATTAAGGTAGAGAGACTGGGCGCAGGCACAGGCGAGACCGTAACTTTTGACCAGGTGCTGGTTGTGAACAACGGCGAACTGCAGATTGGATGCCCGACCGTTTCCGGAGCAACTGTTACAGCAACAGTTGAGAAGGAAGGTAAGGCTAAGAAAGTTATCGTTTACAAGTATAAGAGGAAAACTGGCTACCACAAGAAGAACGGCCACAGACAGCTTTATACTCAGGTTAAGATTGACAAGATCAACGCTTAATTGTAAATGAGATGATTAAAGCAACCGTATTAAAAGATTCCACGGATTCAGGCAATGTCATCTACAGAGGGATCGTGATGGAGGGACATGCTGAGTATGCAGAGGAAGGTGAGGATATCATCTGCGCTGCAGTATCTGCATTAGCTCTGAACTTTTTCAACTCAGTGGAGACATTTACGGAAGATGAATTTGAAGGCGGGGCAGGACAGGAGAACATGCAGTTTGAGTTCCGCTTCACTTCAGAGATAAGTCCTGAATCAAAGCTCCTTATGAATTCTCTTATTCTGGGTCTTCGGAATATTGAGAAGGATTATGGGAAATCATATATTAATGTTAAGTATAAGGAGGTGTAAGACATGTTAAAGATGAACCTTCAGTTATTCGCTCATAAGAAAGGTGTTGGTTCTACCAAGAACGGTAGAGACTCTGAGGCCAAGAGACTTGGTGCCAAGAGGGCTGACGGACAGTTCGTGCTGGCTGGCAACATTCTGTACAGACAGCGCGGAACCCACATTCATCCTGGCAACAACGTAGGCAAGGGTGGCGATGATACCTTATTTGCTTTAGTAGACGGAGTTGTTAAGTTTGAAAGAAAGGGAAGAGACAGAAAGCAGGTTTCTGTTTACCCAAGGGCAATCAACGAATAATTTCGAAGGGCTCCATACTTAGCGTATGGAGTCCTTTTTTCTTCAACTGCGTTTTTGTTGAAGAACCACACCACAGGAGGTGCTATGTATGTTTGCCGATAGTGCAAAAGTATTTATTAAATCCGGCAAGGGCGGAGACGGCCATGTGTCGTTCAGGCGGGAGCTTTACGTCCCCAACGGCGGTCCTGACGGAGGTGACGGAGGCCGGGGCGGCGATGTCATTTTTCAGGTTGACAAAGGAAAGAATACCCTGGTGGATTTCCGCCATATCCGCAAGTATGTTGCAAGGGATGGCGAGGAAGGCGGCAAAAAGCGCTGTCACGGCGCGGATGCCGATGATCTGATCGTCAAGGTGCCTGAGGGGACCGTGATCAAGGATTTTGAATCCGGCAAGGTGATCGCGGATATGTCGGGTGACCATCAGCGTGAAGTGATCCTCAGAGGCGGCAAGGGCGGCCTTGGCAATATGCATTTTGCAACATCGACCATGCAGGTGCCCAAATATGCACAGCCCGGACAGCCGGGAGCAGAGCTGTGGGTACAGCTGGAGCTTAAGGTGATCGCGGATGTGGGACTGGTAGGATTTCCTAATGTTGGAAAGTCCACCCTGCTGTCCGTTGTCAGCAATGCAAAACCGGAAATTGCCAATTACCATTTCACCACATTAAATCCCCATTTGGGCGTGGTGGACCTGGGAGATGGGGCTGGCTTTGTTATGGCCGATATCCCGGGACTGATAGAGGGAGCTTCCGAGGGCGTGGGCCTGGGACATTCCTTTCTCAGGCACATTGAACGCACCAAGGTACTGGTCCATGTGGTGGACGGTGCATCCGTGGAGGGCCGTGATCCGCTGGAGGATATCCGTACTATCAACCGGGAACTGGAAGCGTATAATCCGGACCTGTTAAAGCGCCCCCAGGTGATTGCGGCCAACAAAATGGACGCATTTTACACGGAGGAGGAGGCAAGTGAACTTTTGGACAAACTGCGGGCAGAGTTTGAACCCCAGGGCATCCGGGTGTTTGCCATCTCGGCTGTGAGCAGACAGGGCGTGAAAGAACTGCTCTATTATATCAATGATCTGTTAAAGACCGTGGATGATGCGCCTGTCATATTTGAAAAGGAATTCGAGGTTGGGTATGAGGGCGACCGGAACCTGCCGTATACTGTTTCCAAGGCAGAAGACGGAGTCTACGTGGTAGAGGGCCCCAGGATCGAGAAAATGCTGGGATACACCAATCTGGATTCTGAAAAAGGCTTTGATTTCTTCCAGAAGTTCCTTAAGAGTACCGGGATCCTCAACGACCTGGAAAAAGCCGGCATTGAAGAAGGGGATACGGTCCGTATGTGCGGGCTGGAGTTTGATTACTATAAGTAAAAGGAGATAATATGACAAGTAAGCAGAGAGCATATCTCAAGGGATTGGCCATGAACATTGTTCCTGTATTCCAGATTGGGAAATCCAGCCTTACGCCTGAGATCACCCAGGCCGTGGATGAGGCCCTGGAAGCCAGAGAACTGATCAAGATCACTGTGCTGAAAAACTGCCTGGATGACGGCCGCTCCATTGCGGAGGTTTTGGCAGAGCGCACCCATTCCCAGGTGGTGCAGGTGATCGGAAGAAAGATCGTTCTTTACCGGCCGGCAAAGGACGAGACAAAGAGAAAAATCGTACTGCCTGAAAAATAAGGGAGAGGATTTCTATGGCAAGGATAGGAATTCTGGGCGGAACATTTGACCCCATCCACAATGGCCATCTGCGGCTGGGAAAGCGGGCATATGAGGAATTTGAGCTGGAGAGCATATGGTTCATGCCATCCGGAGTGCCGCCCCATAAAAAGGACCACAGGATCACAGAGGGTAAGATGCGCAGGGATATGGTAAAACTGGCAATTGCAGATACCCCCTGTTTTCTGTATTCTGATTTTGAATTAAAGCGCAAAGGCGATACCTATACGGCGCAGACACTGACCCTTTTGCACAGGGAGCGTCCGGAGGATGAATTTTATTTTATTATAGGAGCAGATTCCCTGTATGAGATTGAACATTGGTACCATCCCGAGGCGGTGATGGGGCAGGCCGTGCTCCTGGTGGCAGGCAGGGCTTACAGACATCCCCACAGGAATATGGAGGAACAGATCGCCCGTTTGTCCCTTAGGTACGGCGCCAGGATCTATCCCATCCACTGTCCTGAGATGGACATATCATCAGAGGGGATCAGGAAGGCAGTGGCGGAAGGGCGGCCAATACGGGACGCAGTCCCGGAACCGGTGGAAGAATATATCAGGGTCCACGGCCTGTATAGGGAAAACGCAGCCGGAGGCTATGACGGTGGGAAAAAGACATGTTAGGAGGATGAGCATATGGAAAATCAATGCAGTCAAATCATGATACTGAGAAAAAAACTCAGTTCAAAGCTGGCTCCCATGCGTTACGAGCATTCCCTCAGTGTTTCCTTTACCTGTATGAACCTGGCCATGCGCTACGGATATGACCTGGATAAGGCTGAACTGGCCGGGCTGATGCACGATTGCGGAAAACGCTATTCGGATGACATTATCCTGAAGAAATGCATCAAGCATGGCATTGAGGTTACGGAAGCGGAGTTGAATGCCCTGCCAGTGCTCCATGCAAAATACGGGGCGTGGCTGGCAGAGCACAAGTACCAGATTACGGACAGGGAGATCCTGGATGCCATTGGATGCCATACAACGGGAAAACCGGACATGACGGTTCTGGATAAAATTCTCTATATTGCGGATTACATTGAGCCCAGACGCTTTAAGGCTGAGAATCTGCCGTTGATCCGCAGGCTGGCATATGAGAACCTTGATGAAACCATGTATGCCATATTATCGGGAACCCTGGAATATCTTGATAAAAAAGGCGGAAGTATTGACCCTATGACAGTTGAAGCATATGAATATTTTAAGGAGATGAAAGGAGACAGCAATGAACTCAAAGGAAATGGTTAAGCTGGCTTACAATGCCCTCAGTGATAAAAAGGGCGAGGACATTAAGATCATCGATATCCAGTCCGTGTCTGTTCTGGCCGACTACTTTATCATTGCCCATGGAAGCAACCCCAATCAGGTTCAGGCCATGGCTGACAATGTGGAGGAAGTCCTGGGCAGGGAGGGCTGCGAGTGCAAGCAGATCGAGGGATATCAGAACGCCAATTGGATCCTTATGGATTATAAGGATGTGATCGTCCATATATTCTGCAAGGAAGACAGGCTGTTCTATGATCTGGAGCGGATCTGGAGGGACGGAAAGACCTTCGTGGATATAGACGAGTTATAATATGCTAAAACGTGCGGTCACCGGGATAAGACATGTATTCCGGTGACCGCACGTTTTATATTATAGGTTTGACTTTGCATGTTCTGCGGACTACATCATACGGATCAGGCCGATCACCTTGCCAAGAATCTCCACGTGGTCCGTTATGATGGGATCCATGGCATCATTCTCGGGCTGCAGGCGGTAATGGCCCTTTTCCTTATAGAAACGCTTCACGGTGGCGGAGTCATCTACCAGGGCCACAACAATCTCGCCGTTGTCAGCAGTAGGGCGCTGCTCCACGATCAGCTGGTCGCCGGGCAGGATTCCGGCGCCTATCATACTTTCTCCCTTTACCTTCAGCATAAAGGTCTCTGCGTTGGGAAGCGCCTCGGCTGGAAATGGGAAGTAATCCTCGATCCGTTCCTCTGCCAGGATGGGCTCTCCTGCAGCAACCGTACCGATCAGGGGAATGTTCACCATCTCCCTGCGGTTAAAGTTAAAGGTGTCATCCAGGATCTCGATCGCCCTGGGCTTAGTGGGGTCGCGGTGGATATAGCCTTTATCCTCCAGGGCCGACAGATGGGAGTGGACAGAGGAAGTGGACTTTAAATGAACCGCCTCACATATCTCACGCACAGCCGGGGGATACCCCTTCTTAAGTATAGTGTCTTTTATGTATTCTAATATCTCCTGCTGTTTAGAAGTAATTTTATCCTGAGCCATATTCAACCTCCTGCATTTTCTAAATCTATAGTAACATATGTTCGGTAAAAATGCAAACCTTTGTTCGGTTTTTTCGGCAAAAACCATTGACAAACGTGTGTTCGGGTGCTATATTATATATATACAAAAGAACACACGTTCTGGAGTGCGCATGAAGGAACCGCCTTATGGAGGTTGCATATGAGAAAGTTAATAGTTACCTGTTTTGCAGTGCTGTTGTTAGTCACCATGTTTATGGGGCGTGCTATGTTCACCTCCATGGCGAAAGAGGAGACTACGGCTGCGCCGTATTATAAGAGTATCCAGATCCGGGAAGGGGACAGCCTGTGGAAGATAGCTGACCAGTATAAAGAGGGAAGTTCCATGAGCACTCATGAATATGTGGACCGTTTGATCCAGATGAACAATCTGAAGAAGGACACGATCCATGCAGGACAGTATCTTACAGTGGTATATTTTGAATAGTTCCTTATATATATAATATAGTGTCAAGCACATCTCAGATACCTGTGAGGCGCAGGCCATGCCTAGCATGTTATAATGCATCAGCGCATCTTAAGGAATCTGACGGAGGCTTTGTCATGGAACTGAGATTCCTGCCATGACCAGGTTTCTGCCGTGACCAGATTCCCTCTATGATAAATTTATTACTGCTCACCGTCTAAAGAAGCGGGAATTTTGCCTGAGGGAAAGATGAATCCGTTAACATCCCCTGGAGACAGCCTTAGCGGCATGTCTTCAGGGGTTTTCTGCATTTTTTTGCCGCATGTATTCTTGCATATAATTTCCTGAATTTTTTTGTATAAATACTTGCAAATTTTTAGGTCTATGTAAAATCCGTGTAAAGAAACCAAAGGTGGTCAATAAAAATATAAACAAAAATTAATATTGTTTTTAGTGTATATTGTATATATTTTAGTTTCATAACTTTTATATTATCAATTTATAAATAATATGTATTTGAAATTATAAAACACAGTGACTATAATTAGGCAAAGCAAAAGAAGAGAAAGGGGGTTGGAAGATATGGATGGTTTAGTGGAATCGCTGATGGACGAACTGAACTGCAATGTGGTGTTTACCATACCGCTGTTTGGAGGGATCGATGTGCTGGAATCAGTTGTGGTCACCTGGATCATCATGGCAGTGATGATGGCAGGTTCCCTGCTTCTTGTCCATGGCCTTAAGGTAAGGCAGATCAACAACAAGCAGGCCGCGCTGGAAAGTGGCCTTTCTTTTATCTATGACTTCTTTGAGGGTCTTTTGGGTAAGGATGGCCGGGATTATATTCCCTACCTGATCACCGTGGTGCTTTACATTGGGATTGCCAACATGATCGGCCTTTTTGGATTCAAGTCGCCCACCAAGGATCTGAATGTGACGGTATCCCTGGCCGTTATGAGCATTGTGCTGGTGGAAGCTGCCGGAATCAGGAAAAAGGGAGTAAAGGGCTGGGTCAAGAGTTTTGCGGAGCCCATTGCCATTATAGCGCCCATTAACGTGCTGGAGCTGTTTATCAGGCCGCTTTCGCTGTGTATGCGATTGTTCGGCAATGTTCTGGGCGCCATTGTGGTCATGGCATTGATCAAGCATCTCCTTCCGTTGATCGTGCCGCTGCCGTTCAGTTTTTACTTTGATATATTTGACGGAGTGATCCAGGCCTATGTGTTTGTGTTCCTCACGTCACTATATATAAAAGAGGCAATCGAAGATTAACCATTAACAGTATATGAGAAAATTTAAGAGAAAAAGGAGAATCATATTATGACAGGATTAATTGCTTTAGGTGCAGGTGTTGCAGTAGTTACAGGTGTTGGTGCGGGAATTGGAATTGGTCTGGCTACCTCCAAGGCAGTGGATGCCATCGCAAGGCAGCCCGAGGCAGACGGTAAGATCACAAAGGCCCTGCTGCTGGGATGTGCCCTTGCCGAGGCAACCGCTATTTACGGATTTGTGATCGGTCTTTTGATTATTCTGTTCTTAAAATAAAAACAAGCAGGAAGGCGTTTGAATATGTTAAATATAAACATTTGGAATATAGCCTTTACGGTCATTAACCTTCTGGTGCTCTACATATTCATGAGGCACTTCCTTATTGGCCCGGTACGTAAGATACTGGATGAAAGGAAGCAGATGATTGAACGTGATCTGGACGATGCAAAGAATACCAGAACAGAAGCGGAACAGATGAAAGCCAGCTATGAGGTTTCCATGGGCAAGGCCGAGGAGGAGGCATCGCGGATCATTGAGAGCGCCAAGTCCAGGGCAGGGGATGAATACAACCGTATCATTGCCCAGGCCAGGGAAGACGCTGCAAAGAAGATGGAGGATGCTGATAAGACCATCGCCCTGGAAAGGGAGAAGGCCATGAATGACCTGAAGGTCTCCGTTGCCGGACTGGCCATGAGTGCTGCTGCAAAACTTTTAAGCGAGCAGAGCGGACCTGAGAATGACAGGAACCTTTACAACCGCTTTTTAGCAGAATCAGGTGATCGAAATGACTGAGACGGCCAGGAGATATGCGATTGTTTTGTATGAATTAGAAATACCGGGGCAAATGGTAAAAAACGCTGCGGATGTGATTAAGGAAAACCCTGAACTGAACAGGGTACTTACAAGTCCTGTGGTTCCCATGGGAAGTAAGCATGCCGTCATAGAAAAGGTATTCAGAGAACCGGAATATTCCGGTCTGATGGTGCGTTTCCTGAAAAAGGCTTGCGATGCGGGGTGCATCGGACAGATGGGGGATATTGCAGATGCATGGCAATCCTACTCCCTCAGGATGGAAGGCGTGATGGAGGCGGAACTCCACTATGTGACCATGCCGGGTGCGGCCCAGATTGCAGGAATGAAACAGTTTTTGTGCAGCAGATACCATAAAAAGGATATAGATCTCCGACTGGTAATGCAGCCTGACCTGGTGGGCGGATTTGTCCTGAAAGCCGGGGATACAGAATATGATTACAGCCTGAAGGGACAGCTGAACCAGCTGTGCCGGGCAGTAGTAAGATAGGAGTATTGATATGAGCACAATCAGTTCCCAGGAAATCATCTCCATTATCAAAAGTGAGATTGAGGATTATGATACCCATGCCGGCCAGGAGCAGGAGACAGGTTCTGTTATCTGGATAGGCGATGGTATCGCAATTGTATACGGCATGGAACATGCCATGTACGGAGAGATTGTAATATTTGAAAACGGTGTCCGGGGAATGGTCCAGGATATCCGTAAGGATGAGATCGGTGTTATCCTGTTTGGCAAGGATACGGAGATATCCCAGGGTACAAAGGTGGTCCGCACAAAGAAGAGGGCCGGGGTGCCTGTGGGAAGCGGATTTTTAGGCCGGGTTGTGAACGCATTGGGAGATCCCATTGACGGACTTGGCCCTGTGAAGGAGGAGGATTACCGGCCGGTGGAAGAGGAAGCGCCGGGAATCGTGGACAGGAAGTCGGTAGGGGTTCCCATGGAGACGGGTATATTGGCCATTGACTCCATGTTTCCCATTGGCCGCGGACAGCGTGAGCTGATCATCGGCGACCGCCAGACCGGAAAGACCTCCATTGCTATAGATACCATACTGAACCAGAAGGGGAAGGATGTGATCTGTATCTATGTGGCGATCGGGCAAAAGGCATCCACGGTGGCAAAGCTGGTATCCACCCTTAAAAAGAGCGGCGCCATGGACTATACCATTGTAATGGCCTCCACGGCCAGCGAGGCAGCGCCCCTGCAGTACATAGCTCCCTATTCAGGAACAGCCATGGCGGAGTTCTTTATGTACCAGGGAAAGGATGTTCTGATCGTATATGATGATCTGTCTAAGCATGCGGTTGCATACCGCGCCCTGTCCCTGCTGCTGGAGCGCTCCCCGGGACGTGAAGCATACCCGGGGGATGTGTTTTACCTGCACTCACGCCTTCTGGAGCGTTCCAGCAGGCTGAGCGATGCAAAGGGAGGCGGATCCATCACGGCACTGCCCATTATTGAGACGCAGGCAGGGGACGTGTCCGCATACATTCCCACCAATGTCATTTCCATCACAGACGGACAGATTTTCCTGGAAAGTGATCTGTTCTTTTCAGGAATGAGACCGGCTGTGAATGTCGGCCTTTCCGTATCACGCGTGGGCGGTGCTGCCCAGACAAAGGCCATGAAAAATGCGTCCGGAAGCATAAGGATCGATCTGGCCCAATACCGCGAGATGGAAGTATTTACCCAGTTCAGCTCAGACCTGGATGAATCCACAAAAGAGCAGCTGGCTTACGGCAAGCGTCTGATGGAACTTCTCAAACAGCCTTTGGGAAGGCCTCTCAGCCTGCATGAGCAGGTCATTACCCTCTGTACAGCCACCCACAAGGTAATGCTTAGCGTGGATGTGGATAAGATTAAGGAATTTCAGATGAACATGCTGGCCTGGTTTGATGAAAAGCATCCGGAGATCGGTAAAGAGATCGATGAAGCCGGGAATCTCACCGAAGAGCTGGTACAGAAGATTCTGGACAGCGCCAACCAGTACAAGGCATCCATCTGACAGGGAAGAAGGAGATAGTATGGCAAATGCAAGAGAAATCCTGGGCCGTATGAAAAGCGTCCAGGATACCAGGAAGATAACCAATGCCATGTACCTGATCTCCTCCACAAAGCTTAAGAAAAGCAAAAAACTGTTGGAGGAGACAGAGCCTTACTTCTATACATTACAGGATTTGATACGCCGTATCCTGCGCCATATGCCGGAAGTGGAGCATTTTTACTTCAATCCCAGGAAAGAGATCAAGGAACAGGACAGGATGAAGGGCCTGATCGTTATCACGGGCGACAAGGGCCTGGCAGGCGCTTACAACCATAATGTGCTGAAGATGGCTCATGAGTGGATGAACCAGGGAAGCAACCACCGCCTCTATGTGGTGGGAGAGCTGGGACGTCATTATTTCAGCGCAAAGCATGTTCCTGTGGAGGAGCAGTTCCATTATACGGTGCAGAATCCTACCATGCACAGGGCGCGGATGATCGCGTCCACAGTGCTGGATGATTATGAGGAAGGCAGATTGGATGAGGTGTGGATCCTCTACACCCAGATGATCAACAGCATGAAGATGGAGGCCCAGATCGTACAGCTGCTTCCCCTTAAACGGGAGGATTTCAGCAACATTGTGATTCCGGCCGACATCATACAGGAGGAGATACAGATGGTTCCCTCCCCCAGTGCTGTCATGGACAATGTGGTACCCAACTATGTGACAGGATTTGTGTTCGGCGCCCTGGTAGAGTCCTTTTGCAGTGAGCAAAATGCCAGAATGATGGCAATGCAGTCGGCAAGCGACAATGCCAATGAGATTTTGAGCGAACTGTCCATTGAATATAATCGTGTAAGGCAGGCTGCCATTACCCAGGAGATAACTGAGGTGATCAGCGGTGCCAAGGCACAGAAAAAGAAACATACTACGTAATTTAGAAGGAGGCAGCCATGAGCAAGGGAAAGATCATACAGGTTATGGGACCTGTGGTTGACGTGGCGTTTGAAGATGAGCACCTTCCCCATATCAAGGATGCCCTGGCAGTAGATAACCAGGGAAAGCGGTGTGTCATGGAGGTGGCACAGCATATTGGCGGCAATGTGGTCCGCTGTATCATGCTGGCTTCCAGTGACGGGCTGTGCAAGGATATGGAGGTAGAGCCCACGGGATCCGGTATCCAGGTGCCCGTAGGCAAGAAAACCCTGGGACGGCTATTTAATGTCCTTGGGGAGACGATTGACGGCGGAGAGAGCCTGGATCATGAAGATAAATGGGTGATCCACAGGGACCCGCCCTCCTTTGAGGACCAGAGCCCGGTGGTGGAGATGCTGGAGACAGGCATCAAGGTAATTGATTTGCTGGCTCCCTATGCAAAGGGCGGAAAGATCGGCCTGTTCGGCGGAGCCGGCGTGGGCAAGACCGTACTGATCCAGGAACTGATCACCAATATTGCCACTGAGCACGGCGGATATTCCATATTCACCGGCGTGGGTGAGCGTTCCCGTGAGGGAAATGACCTTTGGACAGAGATGGGCGAGTCCGGGGTTCTGGATAAGACGGCCCTGGTATTCGGACAGATGAATGAGCCGCCCGGGGCACGTATGCGCGTGGCTGAGACAGGGCTTACCATGGCTGAGTATTTCAGGGACGTGGAGCACCAGAACGTACTTTTGTTCATTGATAATATATTCCGTTTTGTGCAGGCCGGTTCTGAGGTATCCGCCCTGCTTGGGCGTATGCCTTCCGCGGTTGGCTACCAGCCCACCCTGGCAACAGAGGTAGGCGAGCTTCAGGAGAGGATCGCTTCCACAAAGAATGGTTCAGTTACCTCGGTACAGGCAGTCTATGTGCCGGCGGATGACCTGACGGATCCGGCTCCGGCCACCACCTTTGCCCATCTGGACGCCACCACGGTCCTTTCCAGAAAGATTGTGGAACAGGGGATTTACCCAGCAGTGGATCCGCTGGAATCCACCTCACGTATCCTGGAGGAGGATGTGGTGGGTAAAGAGCATTATGAGGTTGCAGGCAAGGTACAGCAGATGCTTCAGAAATATAAGGAGCTTCAGGACATCATTGCAATCCTTGGCATGGAGGAATTGTCGGAAGAGGATAAGCTGACTGTTAACCGGGCCAGGAAGATCCAAAGGTTCCTGTCACAGCCGTTCCATGTGGCGGAGAATTTTACAGGCGTGCCTGGAAAGTACGTTCCTGTGAAAGAGACGATCCGTGGTTTTAAGGCGATCATTGACGGAGAGATGGATCAGTATCCTGAGGCTGCATTCTTTAATGTGGGCACCATTGATGAGGTTGTAAAAAAAGCCGAAACCATGGAACACAGTGAAGGGTAAGCATATGGCTGATTCACGGAAAGGAGCCCGGATATGTCTACATTTTGGCTGAAGATAGTGGCCAGCGACCATATTTTTTATAATGGAAACTGTGAAACACTGGTCGTTCCCGCCCATGACGGAGAGTTTGGTATTCTTCCCCATCACGAAGCCATGATCCTGGCTACCCAGGAGGGCGAACTGCGGTTTAGGATACCCGGAGAGGGGCAGTGGAAGGAAGCGGTTGTGGGGCGTGGGATTGTCCAGGTGGTCAATAATCGTGTGACCATGATCGTGGACACGGCGGAACGCCCGGAGGATATTGACGCGGTCAGAGCCAAGGAAGCCCTGGAACGTGCGGAGGAGCAGATGCGCCAGAAGCAGAGCCTGAGGGAGTTCAGAATGTCCCAGGCATCCATGGCCAGGGCCTTGACAAGGCTTAAGGGAAGTCATCTGAAGGAATTATAATAAAATATGGTTTGGAACAAAAAGTTGGCTGTAGGGATTTCCTACAGCCATTTTGAGTTCTGGATCAGAAAATCACAGAAATCCCTGACAATGGGGTTCTCCTTGCCATGGGGAGAGCACATCAGGATGATCTGTCTGCGGCAGACCTGGTCTTTGATGGGAAGGAGCTTGACCGGCGATTGAGGGGCCAGAGGACCCCACTCCGCTGACAGGGGCCCCCAGGAATACTGGGGCCAGAAACCAATGCCCAGACCTGCCGCGATCAGATTGCGCACGGACTCGGTGGTGTCGCTTTCAAATATGATCTTAGGTGTAAAACTGGCTTCTGAAAAGTAGCTGTTGCAGATCTGGCGTATGGGGCGGGAACCGGCCAGGCATATGTAGCCAGCATTATTGGTATCAGCCAGGCAGATGGAGTCCTTGTCCCCATATGGGGAATGGGTGGGCACGGCCAGGTACAGGTCCTCCTCCAGCATGACCATGTAGTCGGAGTACTCATCGCTTTTAACATCGGAGCGGATGGCAGATACACAAAGGTCATAATCCGTGGTGGCGTCAGATTGGTTCAGCTGGAAATTTACATCCGGCCGCAGGGAACGATAGGCGATAATGCGGTTGGTGATCAAAGTGGACGCTGCAAGAAGCTTCAGGTGAATGGTATGGCTGGAACGGTACTGTCCGGCACGCAGCTCTCCCGGGATACGGTCCAGGGCGCTTATAAGGGGGATCAGACGCTTCTGGAGCAGACGTCCTGCTTCGTTCAACTCGATGCTCCTGCTTTTCCTCTCAAACAGAGGGATGCCAAGTTCCGCCTCCAACCTGTGGATGGCCTGTGAAAGGGCGGGCTGTGCTATCTGAAGATGCTCAGCAGCCTTTGTCATATGCTGGTATTCGGCTGCTGTCAAAAAATAACGCAATTGTAATAATTCCATAACTTACCTCTACTTATCTATCATTGGTCCGGAGTATGTTTGAAAATTGCTTTTTGCCGCATAGCGGATATGAATCCTCAAACAGACCCTAGGGTTCATTATATAACATTTCCCCGGAATTTGCATTCAGAATATAAAAAACTGTTATTTGCAGTTAGTTACAGTTGACGACAGTCGGGTCTGGTGTCAGCGGCCGGATATATGGTTAAAATACATGAGATAAAAACGAAGAGAAAAAAACACGCGAGAGTTTATCGCGCAAATATGATTGAATTTGATGGAAAAATGTCATAAGCAATGAATGAGAAAAAAACTCACAAAGATTCCGCGCAACAGCATCCCTGCCTTGAAGCCCAAAATCAGGTTCAGATCCCTGTAGTGAGAAACATTCCCAATTACCTATCTTGCAAATTCCTGATGCAGCTGATAGAATATAGAACAGAAGTTAGCTAGAACTAACCTTATATAACAGTTAGATAGCGCCTAAAACGATTTATCATCTGCCCCAGGAGGTGCCCTATATGAGCAAAGAAACCCTGCATCTGTTGATGACCATGAACCATGACAATCTGGAAACACAGATTGCCATGCAGTGTGCCCCGCTTCTCACCGGGATGAAGATATCCAATCTTCTCACTGTCGGCAGCAGAAAAAAGCAGGAAGTATTGAGAACCTTCAGAAGAACGTCCATCTCGTGCTATGTACTGTACGAATCCGGGGAAAAGACCACATTTCTCCTTTACAGGAAACAGAAGCTGGAGTCTTATCTTGACCAGCCGCAGATCAAGCAGCTGATGGAGCGGTTTGGATACGGCTGCCAGGATCCGGTTTCCATACTCAGGCTTGTGTCCCGGCGATATAAAGCCCATATGGAAGGGGGACGCGGCTTTCCTCATGAGATCGGCGTGCTGTTGGGATATCCCCCGGAGGATGTGATCGGATTTATTGAGAATAACGGAAAGAATTTCCTGTGCGTTGGATATTGGAAGGTATACTCCAATCTCAATGAGTGCAGGTCCATTTTCAGGCGGTATAATCATGCCAGGGAGCATGTGATCCATATGGTATCACACGGCATGGATATTGCGGATATTCTTGAGATTTATGGTTTAAAAAAATATAAATCAATGACAATAGGAGGATGAAAACATGAATCAGATTATGGTAGTATATTGGTCCCAGACCGGCAACACGGAGGCAATGGCCAGTGCAGTGGCGGAAGGTGTGAAGGAAGCCGGTAAGGAGTGTACGGTTGCGGAAGTCTCGTCCGTATCCGCGGATGTGCTGAAGGATGCGCCTGTATTTGCGCTGGGTTGTCCGGCCATGGGGGCGGAAGTCCTTGAGGAGGATGAGATGGAGCCCTTTATGGAGGCTGTTGAGGCATTTGCGGGCGGGAAACAGATCGGTCTGTTTGGCTCTTATGGATGGGGAGACGGCCAGTGGATGCGTGACTGGGAGGAGCGCGTTCAGAATGCCGGGGCTGTTCTGGCAGGGGGCCAGGGTGTGATCGCCCAGGAAGTTCCGGATGAGGATGCCCTGAGTCAGTGCAGGGAACTGGGAAAATCATTGGCAGGACTGCTGGCATAGAATACATCACCCTGTCCGGTCCGTCATAGGTGACGGGTTATGAAAACAATAGGGTAAGGGATAGGAACGATCCTCCGGGAAATAGAGCCCGGGGGATCTTTCTGTTATAAAAGGTAAAAAAATTGCATTTTCCTTTTTAAAATGTTATGGTATAGGATAGAAATAAAGTTTCTGCTATGCAGCTTTTGCCTGTTATGACAGCAGAAGAAAGAAGGGGAACGGACAAGGTGCTGGAAGAAAAATTGAAGTTGGGAAAGGAAGGGAAAAGGGAACACAGAGGCCGGGATACCATTCTTATTGTAGATGATATAGAGGTGAACCGGATCATCCTCAGGGGGATTTTCGAGAAGGATTACAATCTGTTGGAGGCTGAAAATGGCGACCAGGCAATGCTTTTTTTAAAACAGTATCACAGGCAGATCGCCGCTGTGCTCCTGGATCTGGTCATGCCTCAAAAGGATGGGTTTCAGGTGCTGACAGAGATGAATGATCTGGATATGCTTGCTGAGTGTCCGGTCATTGTGATCACCTCCGAGGATTCGCCGGATAATACGGTTAAAGCCTTTGACCTTGGCGCTTCCGACATTGTGATGAAACCGTTTGAGCCGGTGGTGGTGAAACGCCGCGTACAAAACAGTATTGCCCTCTGCCAGAACCAGCAGAATCTTCAGGAACGGATCGATGAGCAGGCTGCCAGGCTTCTGGAGTCCAATGCGGTGATGATCGATGCCCTGTCCGCCATTATTGAGTATCGGAGCGTGGAGACAGGACAGCATATACAGCGGATCCGTATGTTTACAAAGGTGCTGCTGGAGGAGGTATCCAATCATTTTCCGGAAATAGGATTTGACAAAAGACAGATCGATATCATAGCCAGCGCTTCCTCCATGCATGATATTGGGAAGATCGCCATCCCGGATTCCATCCTTAACAAGCCGGGAAGGCTTACTCAGGAAGAATTTGGAATCATGAAAACCCACACCACAAAAGGCTGTGAGATGCTGGAGAACCTGGACCGCATGGGGGATAAGGAGTATCTCCGGTATGCCTATAACATCTGCAGGTATCATCATGAAAGATGGGACGGAAAAGGATACCCGGATGGGCTTCACGGGGACAATATACCCATCTGTGCCCAGGTAGTGGGGATTTGTGACTGCTATGACGCACTGACCTCCGACCGAGTTTACAAAAAGGCTATCCCCCCGGCCCGGGCGATCAATATGATCCTGAACGGGGAATGCGGAGTATTTTCTCCCAGGCTGTTGGAGTGTTTTAAGAATGTCAAGGATACGTTTGCCGGATTATCCAATGAATATCAGGATGGGAAGACCATGAAGGTTTCAATGCTCACCGCAGACGAGGCGGTAAGCCGCTATGGTGAGAACCAGGAAAGCCAGCATACGGGTCAGCATAAATATCTGACATTGCTGAAGTATATTGATTCCACTGTGGTGGAAGTGGATTTTAACACAGGTTTCTTCCATGTTGTATATCTGGCAAGCCATGATTTCGATCTGCTAAAGTCCAGCAGCTGTTTTGAGGAAGCTTTTGGCAATTTTGCCCGGACCGCCATTCACCCGGATGACAGATCTGTTGCGATCAAGCTTCTGGGGGAATACCAGCATGATTTTATGGATAAGGGCTTTAACAAGAAAAGCCGGAGTTACAGGATCTATGACCGTGTATACCAGGTATACCGATGGTGCCGGGCCACCATGCTGCGGGTCAATACAGGCAATCCTTATCAGAAAAAAGCCCTGCTCATATGGAGCGAACTGGAGCCGGATGAAGGAGAACTGCCTGTTTCTAGTGCCATGGAGCTTCGGATGTTCAATGACGCTGCCCTCAGCCGCATGATAGGGAGTGTCCAGAGCTGTCTCAATGACAGGGAATTCACCCTTGTTAAGACCAATGGGGGCCTGAATGAATTTTTGGGGTACAGCGATGAGGAGATCAGGGAACGCTTTGATAATAAGTATCTTAGAATGATCTATGCCCCGGATCAGGGCAGGGTCGTGGAAGAGACGGCCAGGCAGCTTAGTGAAGGCAGATCAGCGGAGTTGGAATACCGTTTGGAGACAAAGGAAGGGGAGATCCTGTGGGTTCTGGAAAAATGCCAGGTGGTGACCGGATCCGACAACACGGAACATCTGGTGTGCGCACTGATGGAGATCACAGCCACCAAACAGGCTCAGGAGGAGCTGCGTCTGTCCCTGGAGCGCCACAGGATCATCATGGAACAGGCGGAGGATATCCTCATCGAGTGGGACATTGGAAAGGATACCGTAAATTATTCATCTAACTTTGGAAAAAAGTTAGGGTATGTGCCCATCCGGGAAGAATTCACCCGCAAGGTGCGTCTGATATCCCATATCTACCCGGCCGATCTACCGCTGTTCCTGGAAGATTTGGAGGAGTTAAAAAAAGGACTGCCCTATAAAGAGATGGAATTCAGGCTGTCAGATGGGGAGGGACGGTATAAATGGTTCCGGCTGAGGGCCTCCTCCCAGTTTGACGCCCTGGGCCAGGTCAGCCGTGTGATCGGCATGCTGGCTGATGTAGATGAGCAGAGAAGGACGGCAGAGGCCCTTCAGTACCAGGCGGAACGGGATGAACTGACCCAGCTTTATAACCGCCGCCAGGCCAGAAAACTAATCGATGCCATGCTGGAAAAGCCCCTTCACGGCAGTCTCAATGCGCTCCTGATCCTGGATGTGGATAATTTTAAACAGATCAATGACAACAGGGGCCATATGTTCGGGGACATGGTGCTGCGAAATGTTGCGGATGTGCTGAACCGGCAGTTTCGCGGGGAGGATATCCTGTCCAGGATCGGGGGCGATGAATTCCTGATCTTTATGACCTGTGTTCCGGATGTGGACACGGTCAGGAAACGCATGTCCATGGTCCTTGCATCCATTCAGGAAATGTTCACGCAAAAGGGGATCATATTCCACCCCACCTGCAGCATAGGCGCGGCATTCCATCCCAATGACGGACTGGATTTTACAACCCTGTTCCAACGGGCGGATCTGGCAATGTATGCTGCAAAGGATAAGGGAAAAAGCCGCTATCAGGTCTATGATCCCTCCATGGGGCGGGGAAGGTAACTGCATTTGACGGCAATGGCGTTTAGGGCTGATATCATTTCACCATGGTCGTGAAAGGGATAAGTTACATAATAGACCATATCGCCTGACACGGCAATACACTCCAGTCGCTGGCCGGTCCAGGCATAGTCCAGTCCCGGAATATCCTGGGCAATAAAGTCCGCGGGTAGTTTGGCAAAGGTGGCGTCCATCATCAGGGAATTCATCAGCGGTATTGCCATGCCGCCATATTTAAGATGGTAAACGTCCTGATACATCCACAATTCTTTGCCGTCAGCTTCAACCGTTTCAAATGTGTCCCAGTGTTCCGCGAGAAGTGACTGGTCATAAACCACCTGACTGCTTCTATTTGTCACAAAGCTTTGGTTCCTTTGACCTGTGACCCCCATGTCGGAGAGCAGGATATACGGACCATCCGACTGAGAGGGCATGTCATAGGTGAGGCGGCCGATTCTCTGGAATAATGCCAGGCCTCCCAGCATCACGGTACACAGGATCAACGTTCGGTCCGTGAACCGGAGAATGGGGTGAGCGGGAACGGATGGATGATCCGGTGAGATTCCCCTTTCCATGTACCGGCGCAGGCGGCCAATATGCCATATCCCCCGTATGTTACTGTACACGCTCCACAAAAGAAAGGACGCAAACCCGGCCGACAAAGCGGTTTCCTCCACCCAGATGCGGTAAAACTCCACGTGAAAATGCCCCTGCCCGACTACTGCGTAGGATACGTTCCATAAAAGGATCAGGAAGAAAACGCATATCAGCGGCTGGAGCAGTGCGCTGACATACTGTTTTCTAAGGGGTTTTAGTGTATCTGCCTGCTTCCGCGGCTGGGGATATAATGCAGTGACCCCGCGGCTTTTTGGAACACAAAAGATATGGATGCAGCCGTGGCCGGTCACATATTCCCATCCCTGTTCCTCAAATCCGGCTTTTCTTTTTTCCAGTTCTTTTAGGGACGCTGTATCGACCCTGTACTGCATGGCGCAGTTACTGTCAGGGGAAAAGCGGCTGAGGATCGCCCCGCGCTTTGTAAGCCGCCATCCCTTGGCCGCCATATCTGTATAGAATTGTTCAGTCTCACCAATCTCATAATCTTTGGGGTGAAATGCGTATTTTTTCTCCATGGTCCGGTCCTCCCCATCTGTTGTTATGACTCATTTATACCATATATGAAAAATATGTCAACTCAGAGCAGGATCCATATACTCATAAAGAAATCACTGATCATATTGATTTTATCCCATATACTATCTATAATATAACTTTAATCACTGATTGGGAGCGTTGGAATGAACGGATCAATATCAAATTGGAAACAAAACTTTTTTACAATATGGGCAGGGCAGGCATTGTCTCAGTTTTCCAGCTCTGTCCTTCAGTTTGCCATTGTGTGGTATCTTACGGATCAGACTGGATCCGCCCTTGTGCTGTCAGCAGCCATGATGATGGGATTTCTGCCCCAGGGAGTGTTGGGGCCGTTTATAGGCGTGTTTATTGACCGATACAACCGGAAGCGGATCATGATCATATCCGACCTTTTGATCTCTGCAGCCAGCTTTGTCATGGTGATCGCAGGATGGATGGGCGTGCTGTCCACTGAGCTGATACTTGCGGTCCTGCTGTGCCGCTCTGTGGGTTCGGCATTCCATACCCCCTGCCTGCAGGCGGTTACGCCCCAGATCGTACCTGAGGACCAGCTGACCAGATGCGCCGGATATTCCCAGGCCCTTGGGTCTGTTTCACAGATATTAAGCCCGGTTCTGGCTGCTGTTTTTTATAGTTCATGGAGTTTAAGCGGGATCATTTTCCTGGATGTTATAGGTGCCCTGACCGCAGTGTTTACCCTGGGGATCACCAGCATACCGGAACTGCCCCGGGACGGGAGCCGGGGAAAGGTGCAGGTGCTGCGGGAGGCAAAAGAAGGATTCCAGATCCTCCTCACTAACAAGGGGATGCTGGGCTTGGTTCTGATCGGTACTCTTTATACACTGGCGCTGATGCCCGCCAGCGCATTGTTTCCTCTGATGAGTATGTCCTATTTTAACGGGACCAGCACCCATGCAAGTTTGGTTGAGGTCGTGTTTTCACTGGGGCTTTTGTTTGGCTCCCTGATCCTGTCCAGGTGGGGAGGAACAAAAAACAGGATCCATACCATTATTGGTTCCTTCCTGTTGATGAGTTTCAGCTTGTTTGTCTCAGGGGTCCTTCCGCCAGGGGGATTTTCCCTGTTTGTTGTCTGTTCCTGGCTGATGGGGGTGTCCGGACCTTTTTATTGGGGAATCTATACACCGCTGCTGCAAAGCAATTTTGAGGCAAGATACCTGGGACGTGTGCTGTCATTGTCCAGCAGCATACAGTTGATCAGCGGCCCGGTGGGCTTGGCTGTTTCAGGAGTATTTGCGGAAACATACGGGGTTGAAAAGTGGTTCCTGATTGCAGGAGCGCTGGTTTTGCTGGCTTCATTCCTCTGCCTTGCAGTGCCTGCAGTGCGAAACTGTGACACAAGAGGAACTACCTTTAGCGGATAAGGGAATATCTGCGCCGTTTATCAGCATTTGGGCCTGTATATGATCTCATTTACCGTATAGACTGTCACAAATGCATCCTTATCCGTCTTTAAGACAAATGTCATCAGCATGGAGTACTCGCTTTTATCAACAATTGTAATGATCTCTCTTCTGGGCTTTTTGTCATAGGCGCCAATGGCTTCATAGATGGTCGCGCCGCTGTGGAGATGATGGAGGATGAATTCCCTGATCTCTTCCTCGTGTTCGGAGATGATGCATACACGTTTCCTGATATTAAAGCCAAAAATAAAATGGTCCAGGGCAATTCCGTTTAAATAAGTTCCCAATACACTCAGCACCACGATCTTTTTATCATAAACTAGGGCGGAGGACAGGGCCACGCACATGCCGGCCAGTGACATGGCCTTGCCCAGTTCCATGTGCAGATACTTGTTCAGGAATTTTGCCACTATGTCCAGTCCCCCTGAGGAGGCGTTCCGGTTAAACAGCATGGCAAGACCGATGCTCACCACAAAAATATAGCAGAGCATGTCCAGAAACGCGTCATTGGTAACGGACTGGTTGTCCGGAAACATCAGTTCAAACACAGCCAGCACAACCGGAAGCAGGAAGGAGGTGTATACGGTTTTTGATCCGAATTCTTTTCCGATGAACAGGAAGCCCAGAATCAGAAGAAAAATGTTCAGTACAAAGGTGATGGCGGAAATCTTCAGGGGAATAAAATTCCCAAGCACGATTGCCAGACCGGATATGCTTCCCACTGATACATGGCTGGGTATCAGAAAAAAGAAGACTGCCGCAGCTACAATAACAGTGGCAAATGTAATCATGATGAACTCCCAGACCGCTTCCCGTTTTTTCATGTTAAATCTCCCATCAATCCATTATTGTCTGTTCAATCCGTATTGGTCCGCAGATTAAACAGACTTAAAAATATCCTTTGGTATTGTATCACACGAAAGACTTTCATGCAATTCACAGATGCTTTTCTGTAAAAACAAGGAAGAAAGTGATTGAACAGTTGTGGTAATATGATACAATTATGGGAGGAGAAAGAGAATGGATAAAAGCAATCCTTGATCGATCTGTTCATATTTAATTAGGGAGGCAGGGGGTTATATGAAACTGAGCACATCACGAGAGGAATATCTAAAGGTTATTTATATTTTAAAGAACAATAAGGGCACGGTCCGCTCCATTGACATCGCACAGCACATGGGAATTTCCAAACCAAGTGTTTGCATTGCGGTTAAGCAGCTGGAGGAGCAGGGATATATTAAAAAGGATCCTGCCGGTTTGATTGAGCTGACAGACAGCGGCAAGGCGGAAGCCGAGCTGGTGTTTGAGATGCACTGCTTTTTTGAGCAGGTACTCATGGATGCCGGTATATCCCATGAACAGGCGCATATTGACGCCGGGAGGCTGGAGCATGCCATCAGTGAGGAGAGTTTTGAAGCCCTGAAAAAAGCGGGGTTGCTGCATGAGCTGGGACAAGACAAATAACAGGGCAGATAACAGGGCAGGAGATATGCATGGAAGAGAATAACATTGTTTCAGATTTTACTCAGGGAAAGCTGAAAAAGACGGATCGAAACAAGCAGTGGAGGGATGCAGGCGCATTCCTGTGTATTCTGCTGGGGAGCCTGATTGTGGCCGTCAACATGAATACATTTGTGGAGCAGGGAAAACTGGTGCCCGGAGGCTTCTCAGGGTTGGCAAAACTGATCCAGAGGGTGGGCCTGACTTTTTATGATGTGAAGATCTCATTTACTGTGCTCAATGTATTATTTAATGCAATACCGGCTGTATTTGCCTACCGGCTGGTGGGCAGGAAATTTACAATCCTGTCCTGCATCAGCCTGCTTACAGTGTCGGTTCTGGTGGATGAGCTGCCGGTCATACCCATCACGGGAGATATCCTGCTGATCTCTGTTTTTGGAGGGATCCTCAACGGATTGGGAATGAGCCTTATCCTTAACCATAATGCCAGCGGAGGGGGGACGGATTTTATAGCCATGTCCTTGTCCGTCAAGTATAAGGTGTCCACATTTAACTATATGCTGTTGTTCAGCGCGGTGATCATCCTGGTTTCAGGAGCAATCTTTGGCATGGACAAAGCATTATATTCTATTATTTTCCAATTTTGTAATACACAGATCATCAATACCTTTTATAAAAAATATAAGAAGAAGACTCTGCTCATTGTCACGGACCATCCGGCGGACGTATCAGCCGACCTGCTTGAGCTTACAAACCACAGCAGTACCATATTGAAGGGATTCGGCTCATATACGGCCCATAAGAAGTATATGATCTATACCGTGCTGTCGGACAATGATGTGCGGAAAATGAAAAAGAGGATCCGGGAGCAGTATCCCGACACATTTGTGAATGTCATAAATTCCAGCGATGTGATGGGGAATTTTTATATACAGCCATTTGAATGATGAATGGGGCGGGACAGGGACAACTTTTTGAGGAGGGAACAGGATATGTTTTTTGTAGTTAAGCGGGACGGAGAAATCGTGGAGTTTCAGTTGGAGAAGATCACTGTGGCGATCAAGAAGGCATTTAAGGCAACCGGCAAATCATATACGGATGATATCATTGAACTGCTGTCCATTCGGGTGACCTCCGATTTCCAGGGAAAGATGAAGGACGGCCGGATCCCGGTGGAGGATATCCAGGACAGTGTGGAGAAGGTCCTGGAGGAAGCGGGATACACGGATGTGGCAAAGGCTTACATACTTTACAGAAAGCAGAGGGAGAAGATCAGGAATCTGGAAAAGACCACTTTGGATTATAAGGATGTGGTGGATAACTATGTGAAGGTGGAGGACTGGAGAGTGAAAGAAAACTCCACCATAACATACTCCGTGGGCGGGCTGATCCTGAACAATTCAGGAGCGGTGACAGCGAATTACTGGCTTACGGAGATATATGACAAAGAGGTTTCCGATGCGCATCTCAACGGGGATATCCATATCCATGACCTGTCCATGCTGACCAGCTACAGCTGCGGATGGTCATTAAAAAAACTGCTGCTGGACGGCCTTGGGGGAATTACGGGAAAGATCACAGCCTCCCCGGCCAAACACCTGGCCACCCTGTGCAACCAGATGGTTAATTTCCTGGGTATTATGCAGAATGAATGGGCGGCTTCCCAGTCATTTTCCTCCTTTGATACCTATCTGGCACCTTTTGTAAAATCAGACAACCTGTCATATGATAAAGTGAAAAAATGCATGGAAGCATTTGTTTTCGGGGTCAATACCCCCAGCAGATGGGGGACCCAGGCGCCGTTTTCCCATATTTCCATGGATCTGAAGGTGCCAAAGGACATGGCGGGAGAACGGGCCATTGTAGGCGGGAAACAGATGGATTTTACATACGGGGACTGCCAGGAAGAGATGGACATGGTCAATAAAGCCTTTCTGGAAACAATGCTGGAGGGCGATGCCAATGGCCAGGGGTTCCAGTATCCGATCCCGGCCTATGGGGTGACGTCTGATTTTGACTGGTCCGAAACGGAACAGAACCGGCTTTTGTTTTCACTGGCATCCCGATACGGCACACCGTATTTTATCAACTATACCAGAAGCGGCCTGGTACCGGAGGATGTGAGAATCTCCTGCCAGGAAACCCGGCCGGATCTCCATGTGCTGCACAGGAAGGCCGGAGGATTCTTCGGATACGGGGAGCACACGGGAGCCATCGGCGTGGTGACAATCAACCTTCCAAGGATCGCTTTCCAGTCCGGGAGTGGGGAGGAATTTTATGAAAGGCTGGACCATCTGATGGATCTGGCAGCACGTTCCCTGGATACAAAGAGAAGGGTGGTCTCCAATCTGTTAAAGAACGGCCTTTATCCTTATACAGCCTGCTACCTGTCTGATTTTGACAGCCATTTTTCATCCATTGGCGTGATCGGCATGAATGAAGCAGGTTTGAATGCCCCATGGCTGCGGGCAGGGATGGAGTCGGAGAAGACAAGACAGTTTGCTGTCTCTGTGTTAAACCATATGAGGGAAAAACTGATCGGATACCAGCTGGAATACGGAACCCTTTATGGTCTGGAGGCAACTCCGGCAGAGTCGGCTACGTTCCGTTTTGCCAGGCTTGACAGGGAGCGTTTCCCTGAGATCAGGACAGGGGGCCGGGAAGGGAACGCACCGTATTACACCAACAGCACAAAGCTTCCCGCAGACCATGATATTCCATTGGAGGAGGCGCTGGCAAACCAGGATGAGGTACAGCCCCTTTACACCACGGGGACTGTTTTCCACATCTATGTGGAGCAGGAGCTTGAGGATTGGAGAAAGGCAAGGGATGTGGTCTTTCATGGGATCACGGAGCATACGATTCCTTACTGTACGCTGTCGCCCATTTATACGATCTGCCAGTCCTGCGGTTACCTGCCCGGCAGACAGAAGGTGTGTCCCAAATGCGGCGCCCAAGCAGATATCTACAGCAGAATCGCCGGATATTACAGGCCGGTCCATGACTGGAATGACGGCAAAGCCCAGGAATTTAGAAACAGGGTCATGTACAGGATCTGATATTAATCCTGAAACGGGTTCCGGGACAGGTTCCGAAACAGGTTCCGAAACAGGAAAACTTGTATCCGGACAGCAAAGACTGTATAATGTGTATTGAGGTTTAAAGCTTACTAATATGTTCAACAGAAGGAGAAACGTAAAATGAAAGACGAAACTAAGTGTTTACATGCAGGTTATACCCCGGGAAATGGGGAGCCACGTGTGCTGCCCATTGTGCAGAGCACCACGTATGTATATGATTCTGCTGCAGAGGTAGCTGCTATTTTTGATGATCCCACCAAAGGACTTTGCTATTCACGGTTTGGCAATCCCACAGTGATGGCAGTGGAACAGAAGATCGCTGAACTGGAAGGCGGAGTGGGGGCAATGTGCACCACATCAGGTCAGGCGGCCACGCTTCTCAGTATTCTCAATATCTGTACGGTTGGGGACAGCATCATCAGCACTCCCACGATTTACGGAGGCACCATTAACCTGTTCTCCTTTACCCTTAAAAAGCTGGGAATTGAGTGCATCTATGTTAACAATGATGCTTCGGATGAAGAGATCAAGGCTGCCTTTAAGCCCAATACCAAACTTGTGTTTGGCGAGACCATTGCCAATCCGGCATTAAAGGTATTTGATATTGAAAAGTTTGCAAACATTGCCCATGAGATGGGGGTTCCTTTGATCGTGGATAATACCTTTGCCACCCCTATCCTGTGCAAGCCCTTTGAGTTTGGCGCCGACATTGTGATCCACTCCACAAGCAAGTATATGGATGGACATGCTGTGCAGATCGGCGGAGTGATTGTTGACAGCGGCAAATTTGACTGGAAAAACGGCAAGTTCCCGGAACTCACTGAGCCGGATGAATCCTACCATGGGATCTCCTACACGGACAGTTATGGAAATATGGCGTATATCATCAAGGCACGGATGCAGCTTATGAGGGACTTTGGCGTATATCCGGCCGCCCATTCCGCGTTTTTGCTGAATCTTGGCCTTGAGACACTGCCTGTGCGCATGAAACAGTATTGTGAGAATGCAATGACAGTGGCAAAGCACCTGGAGGAGTCCGATGCCGTGGAAAGTGTTCTGTATCCGGGACTTCCCGGCAACCGCGATTACGAGCTTGCAAAGAAATACTTAAAGGGATGCAGCGGTGTTATTTCATTTATCATGAAGGGCGGCAGGCCTGCGGCGGCAAAATTCATGGATTCCCTGAAACTGGCTTCCAACGAAGTGCATGTGGCGGACATAAGGACCTGTGTCCTTCACCCAGCCAGCGAGACACACAGGCAGCTGACCGATGAACAGCTGGCTGCTGCCGGAATTAATGGGGGAATGATCCGTTTTTCCGTGGGACTGGAAAACATAGATGATATTATAGAGGATCTGGATCTGGCTCTTAAGGCTTCCATGTCCTGAGGGGGATCCTCCCGCTTCTAAGGTGAAATTAAGAATGAATGGACGCAGCTTACGGACACGGTTGTTGGACTGAAGACGGCCTGTAAGGCGTCCATTTTTGTACTGTTTTTATGGTACCCTCAGTGGACAAGGGCAGAGGAGGTAAACAAAGTGAATGATAGGATGGTGTTTTCAGACAGGGAGGAGTTTCGTGCATGGCTGCATGAAAACTGCCTGTCAAATGAAGGGGTCTGGCTGCTCTTTGGAAAAGCAGGCGGACCAAAGACGCTGAAGGCAGGCGAAGCCCTTGAGGAAGCGCTCTGTTTTGGATGGATCGATGGACAGATGCAGAGTATGGATGACAAAACCTATAAAAAATACTTCTCCCTGCGCAGGGAAAACAGCAAGTGGTCGGAGAAAAATAAAGCATTGGCGGAAAAGCTTGAAAAACAGGGGATCATGACTGACCATGGCAGGAAAAAAATAGAAGAAGCCAGAAAAAACGGCCAGTGGGATGCCCCAAAGCCCCCGGCTGTCACAGAGGATCAGATCGCTGCGGTGACAGACCTGTTAAAGGGATATGAGCCTGCCCATACTAATTTTCTTGCCATGTCACAGTCGGTTAAGAAAACATATACCAGGGCCTACTTTGATGCGAAAACAGATGCCGGACGTGAGAAGAGGACGGCATGGATGGTGGACCGGCTTAACAAAAACCTGAAACCAATGTGAGAAACGCCAAATATGCAAAGGCGGAGGCGGCCTGCCTGTGGCAGCAGCCGTCCTCCGCCCACAGCGGACGGATCTGTTTGTTGTAACACCATCTTGTGATATCAATCTATTTGTTTTACAACAGTCAGCATCATCTTGAATTTTGTTTTGGCCTTTACTGCGTGCGGAATGCCTGCAGGCATGACAATGGCCTGCCCGCTCTTTACATGGTGCTCCACACCGTCAATGGTGATCAATGCCTCACCCTCAATTATAAAGGCCATGGCATCTCCGGGAGCCGCATGGGTGCTGACACCTTCTCCCTCATCAAATGCAAACAGGGTGATCCCCGCACCGGGCTGCTGGGCAAGGGTCAGGCTCACTACCTTGCATGAATCATAATCTACTTTCTGTGCCAGCTCAAAGGCAGCGGCATGTTCAATATTTTTGATCAATGGTTCCATATAATCCTCCTGATATGTTTTGTGTACTTTCGGAACCTCCCGGTACTCAGATTGGTGCGCGGCTGGCGGAAAATCAGCTGCAAAGATAGATGCCGGGGAGATTCTGGGAGTACACTTTTTAGTTGGCAGAAGTAACTGCCGTTATCTGTAATATCTTAAATGAGACAGCGCTTTTTAAGGAATGGAGAACATCGGCAGGTATAGCCATCACCTGCCCCTTTTTCAGGAGGTGTTCCTTTGCTCCCGCTGTCAGAGTCATCTCCCCATCCACCATAAAGAAAAGGGTGTCTCCGGGATACAGTTCTTCACTGACGCCCTCCTCTTTATCAAAGGCAAGCAGGGTGATCTGGACTTCCTGGCTTTGATAGAGACTCATACTGCACACCTGGTTTGGACGATACTGGATTAAACTGTTTAGAGATTCAGGTGCCGCAGTGGGCAAATGTCTTAAAAACCTCATGGTTTGCTCCTCTCTTTTTTGTCTGACAGCACCAGTATAATTGGTTTTATATAAATATTCAGTTGCTGTGGCAACATTGCACGTCTATTTGATGATAAAATATTCTCAACTGGGGGACAAAAACCCCTTGTCCATCAGGATCACCCGGTTTCCTTCACAGACCAAGATCCCCTCATTTTTTAATCTTCCCAGTTCCCTGGACAGTGCGCTTCTGTCCACACACAGAAATTCAGCCCATGCATTGCGGTTGAATGGGATCTGTATGGTGCCGTCCCTGGCCAAGGGCTGCGTCTGTAAATACAGTTTAATACGGTCCCTCAGCTTTTTCTGGGCCAGAATGCGTATCTTACGGTTAAGGAACAGGTTTCTTTCTGCCAGGCGCCGCAGCAGGTTTACAGTGACCTGATTGCGGTAGGGACAGGCAGAGGGCTTCATGAGATTGTCAAACCTGATGAGCAGGATGCGGCAGTCTTCCAGGACACTGATCTGCATGGGGCTTTGATTTTTGACCGCACATGCAACTGCTTCACCAAAACATTCCCCTGCGCAGCAATGATTCATATTAATCGAATTCCCTGCCTCATCATAGGAGATGATCTGGATCTTTCCGTCCAGAACAATTCCTGCCTGTTTGGACGGTTCCCCAATATCCAGTATAATCTTTCCGGCAGGAAAAGACTTGATCGTTCCATCCAGACATTGCAGCACATTGTGATATTTATCTTCCGGAATACCGTCAAAAAGCGGAACATGTCCTAATACTGATAAATTATATTCCAAAGAATTCCCTCCTCGTTGCCATGGCAACCGACAAAATGCATGGCTCATTCTATAATACAGCTAACGGATTAGCCATAACTAACCCATGAATCTACTATAGTACCAACAGAAAGGAATGTCAAATCAAATGAAAAAAAATCTCTCATTTTTACTGGCTTTTGGCCTGGTGTTCAGCAGCCTGGCAGGTTGTGCGCCCCAGGCACGGCAGGCGGATACCAAGGCCTCAGTTTCCGTCCAGGCAATTGAAAGCGGAGATTCCTCCAGGGAATCCCTTTCAAATAACGCCAAGACATCTGCTCCAGAAACCGCCGAGGCATCTGTTCCAGAGAACGCCGAGATATCTGATCCCGGGACAGGGGGCGGGGAGTCGTCAGTCCTGAAGATCGGTGTACCCACAGCACCGCCGGCCCTTCCCGTTCTCCATATGATGTCCACCAATGCGCTGGGTGATCAGGTAGAAATCCAGCTGGATGTGTGGGATGGTCCGGAGCAGCTGATCGCCATGGTCCAGGACGGAGGGCACCAGATGTTCGCATTTCCCTTGACCGTGGTGGCAAAGCTTTATAACAAAGGGCTGGACGTGCAGCTGATGAATGTCAATACATGGGGCGTTACATATTTCCTCACATCAGATCCCGATTTTCGTGATTGGAGCGACTTAAAAGGAAAGACCGTATATGTTCCCCTTCAGTCATCTCCGCCGGATGCCCTGACCCAGTATTTTATCTCTGCCGCAGGTCTTAAAGTGGGAGAGGATGTGGAGATCATCTATGCCAGCACACCGGAGGTGACCTCGCTGCTGGCTTCCGGAAAGGCGGTCTATGCAACCCAGATCGAACCTCAGGTGACGGCTGCCCTGAGCCAGAACCCGGATGTCCGCCGTGCCTTGAGTTTTGAGGAGGAATGGCAGAAGGCAACCGGAACTGATACCATGATCCCCAATGCCGGATTTGGTGCACTGGCGTCCTTTACAGAGGAGAATCCGGAACTTGCAGCCCGGTTTGAGAAGGCTTATGAGGAGAGCCTTGAGTGGGTGCTGGAGCATCCAGAGGAGGCGGCGGCCCTGGCGGAGGAACATCTGGGAATGAAGGCCCGGATGGTACAAAAGGCCATTCCCACCATGGGACTATATTATAAATCTGCCCTGGATGCCAAGGCGGAGCTGGATACATTTTATCAGATGCTGAATGAATTTGATGCCGCCATGATCGGCGGTGAGATTCCGGATGAGGATATGTATTACCATGAACCATAAAATGGACCATATGCTGACCATTGTGCTGATCTTTGGGACATGGTTTGTGCTGACTCTCTTTTTTCCTCCAATGGTGGTACCTTCCATTGACAGTGTGGCACGTCAGGTCTTTCATATTCTGACCACGGCCAGCCTGTGGACAACCATGGCTTTGACACTGGGCCGGCTTGCTGCCGGCCTGGCGGTGGGTATCCTTCTGGGCAGTGTTCTGGGGCTCCTGTTTGGATTTTGGCCGCGGGTGGAATCGGTTTTGGGACCGGTCCTGCGGATCTTCCAGACAGTGCCGCCTGTGTGCTGGGTTGTATTGGCTTTGGTGTGGTTTGGATTTAACGGAAAGCCCTGTATTTTTATTGTGGTGACAGCGACCCTTCCCACGGTCGCGATCAATCTGTGTCAGGGAGTGCGCAATATTGACCCAAAACTGCTGGAAATGGCCCGAATGTATCATTTTTCCAAACAAAAGATCCTTATGCACGTCATTTTGCCATCTTTAGCCCCCTATATCCGGTCTTCCCTGGAAATTGTAGTGGGAGGCGGATGGAAGATCGTTGTCATGGGGGAGGTGCTGACCACCAGCACCGGAATCGGAGGAGCCATTACCACAGCGCGGCTGAATATTGAGCCGGAGACATTGATCGCCTGGTCAGTTATTCTGGTGTCATTCTGTTATCTGACGCACTGGATCTTAAAATGTCTGTTTACCGGGAAAGGAGCTTGTACTTATGAAGGTTTCTAACCTTTCAAAAACCTTTGGAGATTTAGCTTCCCTTGACCATTTGGATTTCTCTGTGGAGCCCGGAGAGATCGTAGCCCTGATCGGCCCTTCCGGGTGCGGAAAATCCACCTTGCTAAATATTATTTCCGGATTGGTCCAACCGGATAAGGGGAGTGTGTCCGGTGTCCCGGACAGGGTAGGGTATGTGTTCCAGGAAAGCCGTCTGCTTCCGTGGAGAACGGTTTTTGACAATATCCGTCTGGCAAGGGAGGAAAATACTCCCGGTGCAGCACAGGCGGTGCGGGAGTGGATTGATGCAGTGGGGCTTGGGGGTTTTGAGGACTATTATCCTGCCCAGCTTTCAGGAGGCATGGCCAAACGGTGCGCCATTGCCCGGGCGTTTTATCACAAAAGCGACCTGTTGCTTATGGATGAACCCTTCCAGGGCCTGGATTACGGGATACGGATGGAAATGCTGAATATGCTGCTCTCGATCTGGAAAAAGCAGAGACAGGGGATCCTTTTTGTAACCCATGAGATTGATGAGGCGCTGACTGTTGCCACACGTATTTTAGTACTTTCCGCCCGCCCCGCCCGGGTGGCATGGGAGGTTATTCTTCTGGGAAAAGAGGGCAGGGACTGTGCTGATCCCGAACTGCAGGATATACGCAGGGAGATCATCTGGAGAATATTGGGACGGTAAGATAAAAATAAGACCATGGAGGATTTTTGATGTGTTATAAAGATCAGATCCAAATAGGAATCGATATGGGAACCAGCTCGGTGAAGCTGGTTTTTTTAAAGGATGGAAAGATTCTGTATACAACAAAAAAAGAACATAAGGGTAATGGACTCAGGACTCTTGACAAGATGCTCGACAGAGTGGCTGTGCCCGGGATCTCCCTGGAATCAGCGGATACTTTGGCCGCTGCTACAGGCAGCGGGGCAGCTGAAATCCTCCAGTTATACCCGGATATCCGGATGGCGGAAGAGATTCCTGCCATTACGGAGGGATGCCGCCTTCTATGTCCCCAGGCGGATTCGGCAATTGACATTGGATGCCAGAACGCCAGGTACATAACCGGACTTAGAAAAGGAGGTCCGCCTCAGTTTGCCATAAACGGTCACTGTGCAGGGGGAACGGGTTCGTTTTTTGAGTCCCAGATGGTCAGGCTGAACCTGCCCATGGAGGAATATTCATCTCTGATACAAAAGGCAGAATCCATACCGCGTTTATCCGGGCGGTGTGCGGTTTTTGCAAAAAGTGATGTGATCCATCTGCAGCAGGAACAGGTACCGGCTGCGGATATTATGCTGGGACTCTGTTACGCCATGGTAAGAAATTACCGCTCGGTCCTCATTGGGCGCCTTCCTGTGGCTGCGCCCGTTCTGCTATGCGGCGGAGTGATGAAAAACCAAGGGGTGGTCCGTGCATTGGGGGATATACTGCATTTGAAGGAAGAGGAGCTGGTTCTGCCGGATCACTTTGAATATGAGCAGGCGGCCGGGGCGGCCGTGATGGCGGACCAAAGTGTATCCTTGTCCGATCTCAGGCTGGCCTTAAGCAGGGGGACGGCTGTCAGGAAAGACATGATCCGCATCTCAAAATTAAAAGCCATGGAACAGGGCATCAAAAACAGGGCAATGGGGGTGAGGGAGATGGATCCCGTCTCCTGGCAGGGGGAAGGACTTTTGCCGGACAGCTGCTTTCTTGGCATTGATATCGGCTCCACCAGTACCAATCTGGTGGTGCTGGACCAAGGGGGAAGGCTGATCCATTCTCAATACCTGCGTACCGGAGGGGATCCTGCCGGCGCTGTGGAAAAGGGGCTTGATCACCTGAAGCAGGTGTTGGGCGAAAGGCTGTCCATCAAAGGAATCGGGGTAACCGGATCCGGAAGGGAGAAGATCGGGCGCAGTCTGAAGGCCCAGGCGATCCGTGACGAGATCACGGCCCAGGCAAGGGCCGCGGCATTTATTGACCAGGAAGTGGATACGGTATTTGAAATCGGCGGACAGGATTCCAAATATATTTCCCTGGATCATGGGTATGTCAGGGATTTCCAGATGAATAAGATCTGCGCAGCGGGAACCGGTTCCTTTATTGAGGAACAGGCGGCGCGCATGGGAGTTCCCCTTGAGGAATTCGGGCCATTGGCATTGTCCTCCTTGTCTCCCCTGGATCTGGGGGACCGCTGTACGGTTTTTATAGAAAACTCCATTACAACAGCCCAGGCCCAGGGGGCGGAACCAGCAGATATTGCGGCAGGTCTGTGTGATTCCGTTGTGCGCAATTATCTGCACAAGGTAGTGGGGGAAAAGCCGGTTGGCAGCCATATCATACTTCAGGGCGGTGTGGCTTACAATCCGGGGATCGTGGCTGCTTTTACCAGGGTATATGGAGAGCGGATTACGGTTTCACCTGTTTTTGCCATCAGCGGAGCATTCGGAGCAGCTCTTCTGGCCCAGGAGGCTGTTAAAAAGGAGTCTCATCAAACAGGCTCGCATCAACAACGGCCGGAACCTGAGAGGGATTCCAGAAAGGATATAGATGCCTTTTTTCAGGCAGAGGAGCTGCTATTAAAGGGATACGATCCGCACCTATCAAAAGGTGCAAAGACGGTAGGGGTCCCCTATGCGCTGATGATGCATAAATTTTTCCCAATGGCCAATGCATTTTTTACAGAGCTGGGCTACCGTGTCTTATTGTCCTCACCTACCAATGAGAATACGATCGCCATGGCCCAAAGCCATGCAAGGAATGAGACATGTTATCCGGTTAAACTGATTTACGGCCATATGCTGGAACTGGCAGAACGAAAGGTGGATTATGTGTTTCTTCCATCCATCCATACCATGAAACATGAGACATCAAAGGTCAGGCATAATTATGGGTGCGTGTATATGCAGACGGCACCAAGGCTGGTGTTTGATGAACTGAAATTGGAAAAAAAAGGAATACAGCTGTTAAACCCTGTGTTTGACCTGGATTTTGGTCAGGAAGCCATGGCACAGTCCATGCTTCAGGTGGGGAAGCGGCTGGGATTTGGAATGGAAGACTGTAAAAGAGCATTGATGGCAGGGGCGGCAGCGGTACGGCGTCATACGGCAGCATTGGAAGAACAGGGGAGGCAGGTCTTAAGCCGTCTTAAACCGGGTGAAAAGGCCCTTGTGCTGATCGCGCGTAATTACGGAGCAGCGGACCCGGTACTGAATATGGGAATTCCCAAGCTGATACAGGAGAGAAACTGGAAACTTCTGAGCCTGTCCCATCTGCCGGCCCATGATTTGGATCTGTCTGACGAGTACGGGACCCTGTGCTGGCCCTTTGGGCAGCATATCCTGTCCGGGGCAAAGCTGGTAAAGAACCATCCGAATCTGTATGCAGTCTATCTGACCAACCATGGATGCGGGCCTGATACCATGCTGACCCATTTATTCAGGGATGAGATGGGGGATAAACCCTATCTTCAGATTGAAGTTGACGAGCATTTTTCCAAGATAGGCATGATTACCCGTGTGGAAGCTTTTTTAAGCAGCCTTCAGGAGCGGGAAACAGTAAAACAGCCGGCGGATTTTGAGATAAAGAAACTGCCGGTCCATCCGGTCAAGCTAAAAGAGGCCATGTCTGTGGCAGATCAGATCATCCTTCCGGACATACAGCCCTACAGCCGTTTCCTGGAATCATACATGAAGAAACTGGGAATGTCACCCACCCTGCTTCCGGCTGACCTCCAGGCAGATATTAAAGCGGGATTGGAGGAGACTGTGACAAAAGAATACTCCACATACACACTTATTTCCGGAATGGCGGTCCGTGCCTTAAGGTCCGGGTATACCGGACAGATCCTGATCCCTTATACGCAAGGGGCGGAGGCGGATAATCAGTACAGCCGCGTCATCCACTCCACACTGCAGAGGATACGGCCCGGAAGGCTTTCTGTTCTGTCCCCCTGTCTGGAGCGCCTTCCGGACACTGCCATGGATCTGAAGGGATTGTTTCTTTGCCTGCTGGCAGGCGACCTGGCAATGGAAGCCGAATACAGATCCCGGCAAAAACAGCCGTGTCCTGTTGTCTCACTGACAGGAGACCCCATGACCCTGATGACGTTTGGCAAGCCCGTGATCCACATGCTGAGGAAACAGGGATATATGCTGCGCATTCAGCCTCTCACAGAATTCCTTTTGTTTTTGTGGATGGACCTCGCCGAGACAAAAGAAGAACAGATGAGGTTAAAACCCCTGGAGGAATATCTTCAGATGGCGGGAAAGAAAATGGGAATATATAATCCATTTGCAGATAATATCAGGACGCTGATGTGGGAGGCGGATCAGGTATTGCCGAAGTTTGCGGGAGGAGGAGGACGGTATCGCTTTGCCAAAACCGAACAGGAACGAAAGCTTGCAAAAGGCGTGATCTCCATGGCCCCCCAATATGAAAATACGGAGATGATCCTTACTCTCAAGGAAGGGGCCGGCGGCTGTCCTTTATACCGCATGTCTTTTGGGAACCGTCTGGAATCCGGCGATATGGACCGGCTGCGTTCCTTCTTGTATTATATATGATTATTCTGCGTTTCAAATTGCAAAAGCCAGATAATTATGGTAAAATATAGGTAAATTTCAGAAGAAAGAGGGTATGCCAATTATGGGTAAAGAAGTATTAAGCTATGTTGTTGAAAAGACACACGAATTAATTGATGCGCCAACATGTAACAGTGAGACAAAGGCAGCGGCTAAAGCCTGGTTGGATGCTGTTGGAACTGAAAATGAAGCTGCAGAAACAAAGAAATACATAGATGAGCTGGAAGCGGATATCATGCCTATTGACGGTCTGATTGGTTTTGCGGAATCTGATGCAGGCAGCCAGGTTTTTGGGTCTGATAAAGCGAAGGATGTTGCAGCACATGCAAAGGAGATCAAGGCTGCCGGGGCAAAGTTTTGTGATTGTCCGGCCTGCGCAGCGGTGGAAGCCATCCTTAATAAAAAAGAGGACCTCCTCAAATAAAAACAGGGATTTAGATAAGGTTTGCCTTACACCGTTTGCTTTACACTGCACCAGCCGCAATGGCTGGTGCTTCTTTTATCTCTGCGCAACAGATAATTGCGTGACAATTTCTGGGGATTGAACCCTGATCCTGGGATATTCTGCAGAAATAAACATTTTAAGGGCGATTATTTTACAAAAATATGGTAGAATCTACATAACAAAGTAAATTTGTTATCATGTCTTTTTTATGAGGGCAGTAATTGAGAGGGGAAAACATGTCAAGGAGTGCAGATGTATTGCGTATTTGCAAAGAAAAGGGAATCAAGATGATTGATTTCAAGATGACGGACCTAAATGGACGGTGGAGGCACATCACGATTCCGGTGGAACGGTTTGACGAGGAGATTTTTACACAGGGAATTGGGTTTGACGGATCCAATTATGGATATGCTCCGGTGGAAAAGAGTGATATGGTGTTCATACCGGACCCGGATACCGCGGTGGTGGATCCATTTACAGAGGTCCCTACCCTGACCATGTGCGGGGACGCATGTGTCATCGGTAAGGAAAACCGCCCGTTTGACCAGTATCCCAGAAATGTAAGCCTGAGAGCCATTGAGTACATGAAGGAACAGGGGATTGCGGATCGGATGCTGATCGGGCCGGAATTTGAATTCCATCTGTTTGACAATGTCAGCTATATGGTGGAACCGCAGCGTATGGCCTTTACCGTGGATACCAGACAGGCGGCCTGGAACAGCGGGAAGGAGACGTTTGACAACAAGGGTTTTCAGGTTCCCGGGAGCGGAGGATACCATATTGCGGCGCCTCAGGATATGGCTTATAACTTAAGGAGCAGGATGTGCATGATGCTCCAGGACTGGGGCGTGGATGTAAAATATCATCACCATGAAGTGGGCGGCTCAGGACAGATGGAAATCGAGGTGGAGCTGGGCGATATGGTAGACATGGCGGATAAGACCATGATCATCAAGTACGTGGTCCACAACGCGGCTGTCCAGGATGGAAGGACAGCCACCTTTATGCCGAAACCCATTTATAAAGAGGCGGGCAACGGAATGCATGTGCACATGCTGCTGATGAAAGACGGGGAGCCGGTTTTTTATGATGAGAATGGATATTCCGGCCTGAGCAGAACAGCCCATTATTTTATGGGAGGTTTGTTAAAGCATGTCCCGTCCCTCTGTGCATTTACCAATCCTTCCACAAACTCATTCAAACGCCTTGTGCCCGGATACGAGGCGCCGGTGACCATTGGATACGCCACATCCAACCGAAGCGCTGTGATCAGGATTCCGGCATATGCCAAAACACCCAAGGCAAAACGGTTTGAACTGAGGAATCCGGACGCAACAGCGAATCCATATTATGCCTATGCGGCGATCCTGATGGCCGGCCTTGACGGGATCAAGAATCAGATTGATCCCCAGGCCAACGGCTGGGGGCCCTTTGACTGTAATCTTTATGAGCTGTCCGAGGAGGAAAAATCAAAGATCCAATCCCTGCCCAAAACATTGGATGAGGCGCTGGATGCCCTGGAGGCGGACCATGGGTATCTGACAGCCGGCGGGGTGTTCCCGGAACGTCTGATCCGGATATGGCTTAAGAACAAACGGGAGGAGAGCGGGGAACTGTCCCTGATCCCCCATCCGGCAGAATTCCAGCGGTATTATGATCTGTGATCAACCAATACCGCATAAATGAAAGCAGAGGAGAATCCGGCTGTCTCATGGAACCTTATGGTTTTGGGAGGGCCGGATTCTTTTTGGTATTGGATTTATAATACTGTATTTTTTTAATATTGTATTTGTAGCTGTATTTGTTATAATGTTTCATGGTATTTCCAAAGGCAAAACGGTTTGAATGGAGCATTCCAATGGAAAACTGATAAAATCACAGAAAGGTAAATGACAGACAATGATAAACAGAGAGGATATGCTGGAGCTGACAAGGCGGATGACCCTTTCACGGACATCATTTACAAGGATTACAGGATGTTATGTGGACAGGGATGGGGATTTTGAGGGGAGTTTTAATACGAATTTCCTGAAACTGTCTGCACCTGAGAGAACGAAAAAACTGAAGCTGGCAAAGGAGATCCCTTTTTCACCAACAAATGTGAACCTGAAAAAATATGAATTCCGTGAAGGCGCTCGAAAGCCCGGGAGCATGTGGCAGCTGCTCATGGCGATGAATGAATGCGGCTTAAAGAATGACGCCCTGATGGATACATTTTATGATGTTGTCATGGAAAATTATAAAACAAATTCAGCCTACGCCATCCTGGTCTTCCATGACCGTTATGATATCCCTGCTAAGACATCGGACAGGGAACGGCTATGGGAATCCGAGGAGGTGTTTGAATATATGATCTGTGCTGTTTGTCCGATGGCAGGAGAGTATGAACCAACAAAGCCGGAATGCGGTTTTTTATTTCCTGCATTTACAGACAGGAGCGGGGACCTGAATCATATTGCGGTGTTCCAGGCAGAGGCAGATCGTCCCCATGATGAATTACTGGAAATACTTGGGATTAGTTGAGGAATACATTGATAGATTGGATGTTGGTTTTAGTGGGAGAAGACAGGGATGATTGAAGTTTATTATGTGGAAGATGATGAGTTCATTGGGAATACGGTTAAGGAATATCTGGAGGAACAAAGCTTTCATGTCTTGATTTATACAACAGTGGAAGCGGCCAGGCAGGCGCTTATGAAACATGTGCCATCGCTGATTCTGTTAGACTGGAATATGCCGGATGGCCAGGGGGATGTTCTTTGCCGCTGGATCCGTTCCAGGTGGGAGAAGCTGCCGGTGATGTTCCTCACTGTCCGCGGTGGTTCTCATAACATGATCTCCGGTTTCCAAAACGGCGCTGATGATTATGTTGTGAAGCCCTTTGATCTGGATGTTTTGTATTCCCGTATATGTGCCCTGCTGCGCAGAGCGGGAAATGTATCAGCGCAGTATCTGTCCTGTGATAATATTTCAATTGACAGGAATGGCATGAGGGTTTTTTGCAGGGGTGAGGAAATTGCCCTAAGCCAGCAGGAATACCAGGTATTATTGCTTTTAATGCAGAATAGAGGGAGGACTGTTCCCAGGGATAAATTGTTGGAGCAGGTGTGGGATATCAATGGAAGCTATGTAAATGATAATACGCTTACGGTTACCATTAAACGCCTGCGAGAAAAACTAAATCAGCCCTCCTGCCTGAAGACGGTGAGAAGCTTTGGATACCGCATGGAGGACACCATATGAGCCGCCGGAAGAGTGGAGGAATGTTCCCTGCAATTGTCCTTGCGGTCAGCCTTTTTGCATCATCGGTCACCGCCGTGCTGATGACAGGGATGTATAGCCGCATCCAATTTCATGTTTTAAGCAGTGTCTGCAGTGAAATCCTAAGGGCACATCCGGAGATGGAGAAGGCTGTACTGTCATCCCTGAAAAAATTTAAAATGCATTCCGGACCAGAGGAGGATGGAAATGTACTGTTGGATTATGGCTACAGGTCATGGGATTTTCTGAGCAGTGAATATCAATACGGCATATTGTTTTCCGTTACCGGCTTTGCGGTCTCCGGTGGTCTGTTCCTGTTTGCCGCCTGGCACTGGCGCCGTAAGGAGTCTTTGCGCATAAAAGCATTGACAGAGTATCTTGAGAGGGTGAATACGGGAAATTCATGCCTTGCCCTGGAAGTAAGGGAGGACGGATTTTCTCAATTGCAGGATGAACTATATAAGACAGTGACTATGCTGTATCAGACAAGGGAAGCCGCCATTCAGGAGAAGGCAGCTTTTGCAGATAATCTGTCCAATATTGCCCATCAGCTTAAAACACCGGTGACAGCCATTTCCCTGTCCGCCCAGATGATGAAAAAGCATCCGTCCATGGATCAGCCGGATCAGATACAAAAGCAACTGAGCCGGCTGGTTCATCTGGAGGAGGCGCTGCTTCTCCTGGCACGCCTTGACGCAGGCACCCTTTTATTGGAAAAGGAATCAGTGGATGTCTTTACTTTGCTTAATCTTGCTGCCGATAATTTACAGGAGGTATTAAGAGAATCAGAAGTCTCTGTTCAAATTCCTGAAAACGGCAAAATGGAGATTACCGCTGATCTGGACTGGACCATGGAAGCGATTATGAACCTGATAAAGAACTGCGCTGAGTATACGCCTGTTGGGGGAAGTGTTTACTGTACCTATTCACAAAATCTGCTGTACACGGAAATTATGATATGGGATGAAGGCGATGGATTTGCCGCAGAGGACACGCCTCATCTTTTTGAACGGTTTTATCAGGGGAAAAATGCAGCAAAAGGCGGAATCGGCCTTGGCCTTGCCCTGTCCAAAGAGATCATCCAACGCCAGAATGGAACAATCCGGGCTGGCAATCATCCAGGGGCCGGAGGAATGTTTGAAATCCGGTTCTACAGTCACTGACCAGTCACTTTGGCCTGTTATAATGGAAGAAAAATAACAGGAAAAGGAGCGAGCCCTTTGGAAATCCTAAAATGTGAGAATTTAAGCAAGATATATGGTTATGGCAGTAACAAGGTAATTGCCCTGGACAGGATTGACCTCTCAGTAAACAAAGGGGAGTTTGTCGCCATTGTAGGCGCATCCGGTTCAGGTAAATCCACGCTGCTGCATCTGATTGGAAGTGTAGATAAACCTTCCGGGGGAAGAGTAATGATCGAGGGGATTGATATTTCCACTCTGAATCCCACCCAATCCGCCATGTTCCGGCGCAGAAAGGTGGGGTTGGTTTATCAGTTTTATAATCTGATCCCAACCCTGACCGTCAGACAGAATATTTTGATGCCCCTTCTGTTGGACAAAAGGAAACCAAACCAGGAGCATTTTGAACAGGTAGTAAACGCATTGGGCATATCGGATCAATTGGAATCACTGCCTGTCCAATTATCCGGAGGGCAGCAGCAGAGGACCGCCATTGCCCGTTCTTTGATCTACCGCCCGGCTCTGTTGCTGGCTGATGAGCCAACGGGCAATCTGGATAGGAAGAACTCCAAAGAAATCATGGACATGCTTAAGCGATCCAACCGCAGCCTGAACCAGACTATTTTGTTGATTACCCATGATGAGGGGATTGCGCTGGAAGCCGGACGCGTCATAACCATTGAGGATGGGCGTGTTATCAGCGACCGGAGGAGGGGATAGGAATATGTGGAAGGATTACTCAAGGAGTTATATTAAGAACAATCGTGCTTCCAGCATATCCATTATTGCGGCTGCTTTTATTGCCGCGTTATTCCTTTCGTTTCTGTGCAGCCTGTTTTATGGCTTTTGGATATACGAGGTTGAGGGGATCATCTTGGAAGAAGGGGATTGGCAGGGCCGCATTACTGCCGGGATCAATGAGGAGGATCTGATCACCATTCAGAATTTCAGCAATGTTAAAACAGCGGTTATTAATAATGGATTGTCCGGGGAACAGGAGACGGTTGTTGACATTTACTTTGAAAATGTAAGAAATATTTATAAGGATATGCCCCTGATCACAGAAAAGCTAGGTCTGGAGGAGGATGTGGCTTCCTTTCATGAACTGCTTTTGTCCAGATATCTGATCCATGATCCCCAGGAGAGGAACCCGCCGCTTTTAATGACATTTTACCTGGTTATCCTCCTGCTTGTGTCCGTTTCCCTGATACTGATCATCCGTAATTCTTTTGCAATTTCCATGAATGGAAGGATCCATCAGCTTGGTATCTTTTCCAGCATTGGGGCAACACCGGAACAGATACGGACCTGTCTGATACAGGAAGCAATGATGCTTAGCCTGATACCAATCCTGCTTGGCAGCCTGGCGGGAACCGGCCTAAGCTACGGGGTGAGTCAGGCGATTCAATGGATAGGGGCAGATCTTCCGGGCAGGCATGAATCTGCCTTTCAATATCATCCTCTTGTATTTGCATGGACGATCCTGTCATCTGTTATGACTGTGTTATGCTCAGCCTGGCTGCCGGCAAGAAAGTTGAGCAGGCTGACCCCATTGGAAGCCATCCGATATACGGGAGAATTGAAACCCAGAAAGGAGATACATTCCCCTGTCCTGCGTTTTTTGTTCGGAATAGAGGGAGAACTTGCAGGAAATTCCCTGAAAGCCAGGAGGAGATCCATGTATACCTCCACAATATCCCTTACCCTTTCTTTTTTGGGCTTTACATTGATCCTGTGTTTTTTTGCCCTTTCAAATATCAGCACGGAATATACTTATTTTGAGAGATACCAGGATGACTGGGATATTATGGTCACTTTAAAGGATACGGAGATTGAAACCTTTGGACTGTCCGGCCAACTGCGCAGTCTTAAAGGGGTGCGTGATCTGATCGTGTATCAGAAATCAGAGGCTTTCTGCTCTGTTTCTGAAGGGGATCAAAGTCCGGAACTGGCTGCAATAGGAGGTCTTAGTGCGGTTACCGGCCAGCAGGGTCCATGGACCGTAAAGGCCCCAATTGTTGTGCTGGATGACGCAGGATTTACAGATTACTGCAAACAGATTGGTGTTTTGCCCAGACTTGACGGAACCATTATTTTAAACAGGATATGGGACAGCCTAAACAGCAATTTCCGGTATCCCAGATATGTTCCCTATATTGCAGAAGACCGCAGCAGGATTCTCCTGGAAAGCGCAGGGGAGGAGAGTAAAGCAGAGGTCCCTGTGACAGCTTATACTCAAAAAGCGCCTGATCTGAGGGAAGAGTACGATGACTATGCATTAGTACAGTTTATCCCTTTGTCTTTATGGAAAGAGATATCCGGGGACATAGAGGGGACACAGCAGGATACATGGATCCGTATATTATCTGAAGAGGGAGCTTCGCTGGAGGAACTGGACGCCCTGGAAGAGGACGTACTCTGCCTGCTGGGCGGCATATATGATATTGAAATTGAGAACCGGATCCAGGAAAAGATTACAAATGATATCATGATATTCGGATATCAGCTTGTCATAGGCGGGCTGTGTTTCATCCTTGCATTGATCGGAATCGCCAATGTGTTTTCCAACACCTTAGGTTTTCTGCGCCAAAGAAAGCGGGAATTTGCCCAGTATTTATCCATAGGCATGACTCCGGCAGGAATCAGAAAGATATTCTGTATTGAGGCAGCGGTGATTGCAGGACGCCCAATTCTTATTACCATTCCCCTTACTGTTGCAGCAGTGGGGGTTATGATAAAAGCAAGCTATCTGGACCCGATGGAGTTTATAGCCAAAGCCCCCGTTGGTCCCATTCTGGCCTTCTGCCTGATAATGGCTGGTTTTGTGGCACTGGCCTATTATCTTGGGGGGAAGAAAGTCATGAAGTGCAGTCTGTCTGAGGCACTGAGGGATGATACATTGGAGTAATGGATATGTGCGGTTAAGGGCCTTAAAGGGGCTGCAGCAAAATGATTAATTTCTCGTCATAGAGCGGCAGCTCTGCTCGATACCTATAAAAATCCGGCAGGAATCCTTTTTTGGGATTCTTCTGCCGGATTTTTGAGTCTTCATCTTCGGTTCCCTTGGATTTTTGCATGTCTTATCATAGGCCATGTTTTCCCGCTTACTAATATCCCGTTTAAAACTGTACTTTTCCATTTTTATGCATGAAAATGGAGCGGCTGCTCCATAACCGATGTTTCGGTTATTTTGCAACAGTTCCAGTGACTTTTAGTTTCAAGTGATGCAGGGATTTTGGGCTGTATAACTGTAAATGCCATGTTTTACGTCTGGATTGTACACATAACATTCGTTGGAAGAATGTTATAATGAATCTATATGGATACATCTATAAAGGAGGGACATATGGATTAAAAAATGTGTATCAGTGCGGATAAACAGCTGCAGGAATTTCTTAAATCAGTACCGGAGGATCATTCCCATCCCAGAATGGTGCAGCAGGAGGTAAAATGTGGATTTGGCCTGGACGGCGTCTGTTGCAGGCTTTGCTCCAATGTTGGCTTGTATCCCTATTTTGGTCAGTATTTAATAGAGATGTGTGCATGAACACACAAAGGAATGGTGTAGCTTTTATCATGTGAGATATTGATTTAATCAAGACTCGCGCCAAAGCTTATAAAAACAATTGTGTTAATGAACATGTAAATCGGAGGAGATAAGAATGAATATATTAGTTATTAACTGCGGAAGCTCATCATTAAAATACCAGCTGATTGATTCCGCATCTGAGGCAGTACTGGCCAAGGGACTTTGCGAGAGAATAGGGATTGACGGAAGCCGGATCACTTATCAGCCGGCAGGAGGACAGAAGGAAGTAACTGTTTCCCCGATGCCCACCCATACTCAGGCAATCAAGATGGTGCTGGACGCTCTGACCAATACAGATTCCGGAGTAATCAAGAGTCTTGACGAGGTAGGGGCGGTAGGCCACCGCACCGTCCACGGAGGGGAGGCGTTTACCGCATCCACCCTGATTACAGAAGAGGCCATCAAGGCAATCGAAGAGTGCAGCGATCTGGCGCCGCTTCACAATCCGGCCAACCTGATTGGTATCCATGCCTGCCAGGAGCTGATGCCGGGAGTACCTATGGTTGGCGTGTTTGACACTGCGTTCCATCAGACCATGCCTGCAAAAGCGTACCTGTACGGACTTCCTTATGAATATTATGAGAAATACAAGGTAAGAAGATACGGATTCCATGGGACAAGCCACAGCTATGTATCCAAGAGAACAGCAGAAGTTCTCGGAAGGCCATATGAGACGCTGAAAACAGTTGTCTGCCATCTGGGCAACGGTTCCAGCATTTCAGCTGTCCTCAACGGTAAATCGGTTGATACCAGCATGGGTATCACTCCATTGGAGGGCCTTGTTATGGGAACAAGAAGCGGCGATGTGGATCCCGGTGCATTGCAGTATATCATGCACAAGGAGAACATGGATATTGACCAGATGCTGTATGTGCTCAACAAAAAGTCCGGCGTCTATGGAATGTCCGGTGTGTCCAGCGATTTCCGCGATGTGGAGAATGCTGCGAATGACGGCAATGAGAAAGCGGCAGTGGCCCTGGAATCATTTGCATACCGCGTGGCAAAATATGTGGGTGCATATGCAACGGCTATGGGCGGCGTGGACGCCATCACCTTTACCGCAGGCGTGGGAGAGAATGACAAGGTGACAAGGAAGAAAGTGTGCGAGCATCTGGCATTCCTGGGCATCCAGATCAATGATGAAGCCAATGGAAAGAGAGGCCAGGAGATCGTTATCTCAACCCCTGATTCCAAGGTGAGCGTACTGGTAATTCCTACCAACGAAGAACTGGCGATTGCAAGAGAAACGCTTGCGATTGTGGAGTCTGCATCATAAAAAAGATGGCTGGCGTACAGGTGATTTAGAAACCTGTACCCCAGCTTTTTTGTGCTCAATTTTTCCTGTATTTAGATGAAAATGTCTTAAAAGTACCTTTTTTTCGCATGAATAGCATAAGGAAAAACAGGGCCCGGGATGATAAAATCTATATAACAAAATGATTGGGAAAGGAGGGAAGGGGTACATAGAAGGGGACTGCCCACGGGCAGATAAAAAGAGAAGGGAGAATATAGGCATATGAATTTGTTTGCATTAGTAGCATCATTTGGAGGAGGAATCATAGGCGCATACATGGGAGCGCTTCCTGCGTTTATATTGACCGGCGTGATCGCCATTGCAGGGGCTGTGGCGGCTATGGCCGGAGGGGCAGATATGACGGTGGGATTCATTGCGTTCGGTTCCTATCTTGGCCCGCATATTGCGTTTGCCGGCGGCGTGGCAGCGTCCGCATATGCAGGTAAGACCAAGAAACTGGGAAGCGGAACCGATATTCTGTCCTGCCTTAACGGGCTGGCGGATCCGGCCACACTGCTGGTAGGCGGCGTGTTCGGTGTGATTGGTTTTCTGATTCATTATGTGATCGGGGCAGTTCTTCACCTGAACACAGATCTCCCTGGATTCACCGTTATCATATCCGCCATCATTGCGCGTCTGGTATTCGGCTCCAGCGGCCTGATAGGAAAAGCCGCTCCCGGTGAGACGAGAGAGTATTTTACCGGCGGAAAGGGAATGCTTTGTAATGTGATTCTTGGTTTGGGTATCGGAACCACAACCGGTTTCGTGTACCAGGCGCTGGTGGACGGCGGGGCATCGGCGGCAGCCATCGGCAGCTATCCGGTTCTCTGTTTTGGAATCGCAGCGGTATCCCTGATTTTTGCCCAGACTGGGTTTGCCATGCCGGCAACCCACCACATTGCGCTGATCTCAGCACTGGCGGCAGTTACCGCCCAGAATCCTGTTATGGGTATCATATTCGGTATATTGACTTCGCTGTTCGGTGATTTTATAGGCAAGACCTTTAACAGCTGCTGCGACACCCATATCGATCCTCCTGCATTTACCATATTTATATTTACATTTATTGTAAATGTACTGTTTGGAAGCGGATTCCTCAGCGTTTAAAGCAGCAGCTCCTTGATTTTATCAAGACGGAACCCGGAGATCTCATGGCTGCCGATCACGGTCACGGGAAGCGCGGTATAGCCGCGGCTGTCCATAAAAGCCTGGCCCTGCAGATCGCTGTCCAGATCGATTTCCTCATAGGAAATTCCATTGTCGGCAAGAAATTCCTTGACCTGGCGGCAGTAAGAACAGCCGGGAAGGGTATAAATCCTCACCGTTTTGTCAGAAGTGAAGGAGTCGGGAAGAGAGGGCCGGTCCTCTTTCAGGGGCTGGCTCCCGATGGTCCAGTTGGCACCGCAGAGCGAACCTGTCTGAAGCGCTTTTAAGACCCGCAGAACCTCCTGGGTATTTCTGCCGATGTTGTTGTCGTGAATCACGCTGTAGCGGATCGTCTGGTCAGGATCAATAATAAACAGGCCGCGCAGCGCAACGCCCTGGTCCTCCAGAAGTACTCCGTAGTCAGTTGCCATGGACAGGGTCTTGTCGGCTCCCAGGGGATATCCAATGCGGCCAAGGCCGTTGCGGATCCATGCCTGATGCGTGTATTCGCTGTCTGTGCTGACTGCCAGAAGTTTGGCATCCGCTTCTTCAAACAGATGCAGGTCCTTGCTAAACGAGGTGATCTCAGTGGGGCAGACGAAGGTGAAATCCATGGGATAGAAGAACAGGACCAGCCAGTGCCCTTTGTAGGTGTCAAGGCTCACGTCAAAGAAATCCTCTCCATCCCCGGAGACAGCCTTTAAGTGAAAGTCAGGAGCTTTTTTTCCAATGATTCGGTTCAATTTTGATTCCTCCTTTATTTGCATGATCGTTTCTGTTATAATGATATCACAGATAAAGAAGAAATACACCACATTTCGTCACTGCACTAAGCTCGATAGGACCTTGCTAAGTGCCAGTGGCATGTATCGCACGTAAGAGACCAAAATACGGTCTCTAAGTGCTCATAACGAGTCACTGCACTAAGCTCGATAGGACCTCGCTAAGTGCCAGTGGCATGTATCGCACGTAAGAGACCAGAATACGGTCTCTAAGTGCTCATAACTAGGAGGTAACAGCATGAGTGATACGAAGTACTCCGGCAATTTTTATAAGACGGACAAGATAGAAGAAACTCCGGATGACTGCCCGAACTGCCTATATCAGAACAAGAAAGCAGAGAAGGACCCGGATGAATGCCCCAACTGTTATTACATTCCCAACAAGGAGAAGAAGGAAGGGCAGGAGTAACCGTACTCGGTATAAGATAGTAAAAGACAATAAAAGACAGGAGATATCCGGAAGATTCCGGCGTCTCCTGTCTTTTCCTTATCGTTTGTTTTAATCCAGTGATAACGCGTGTCTGGCCACGGTCATGTCCTGTTCCACAGTGCCGCCGGATACGCCCAGACCGCCGATACAGCGTCCGTTCTTCATGATGGGGATTCCTCCGCCGAAGATACAGAACTTGCCGGGATGGGTCTGCTGGAGCCCGTATAAGGACTGTCCCGGCAGGATATCCCTGGCGGCGTCCTCGGTTGGCGCACGGAGCGCCGCTGCCGTGTACGCCTTCGAGTAGGAGATGGAGATGCTGGCCAGGAGGGAGTCATCCATCCGGTGCATGGCAACCGTATTGCCACCCTCATCCACCACGGTGATAACCATGGGCACATGGATGATCTCTGCCATTTCTTGGCCTTTTTCAATCATCTGCAAGGCTTCTTTTAAACATAATCCCTGATGCTTCAGCGCGTCCAAAAGGGCGGCTGTTATCTCTTTTGCCGTATGTGTTTCATTCATAGTGTTGTCTCCTTTATCAAAGCAGACTGCGGTACAGTTCCTTGTCCGGATGTGCGATCACAACCTTTTCAAGCAGGGCGCCGCTGTTTTCTGCTGTCTTTGCACCTGCCTCCACGCTTTCCTCCACCGCGCCCACATCCCCTGTAAAGGTTACAAAGGATTTGCCTCCGATCCCTGTTCCCAGGCGGATTTCGATCAGGGATACATTGGCCGCCTTGGCCGCAGCATCGGCGGCGATGATCGCGCCTGTGACGGAGAAAAACTCCAAAATGCCCAGCGCCTTCAGGCTGGAGGGCATGGAGGACATGTTGATGGCCTCAATCACCTGCGGGTTTACTCTGGGGATGAGAAGCCGGTCCACCACATTGGTTTTTGCGCTTTCCTCACCGATCCTCAAAGCTGATTCCACGGCTGAAACTTCCCCTGTGATTAAAATCTGATACTTGCCGGGACAGCTGGGCCTCGCAGAGACAAGCTTGATTTCCGCTGCCTTGAGCATCATGTCTGCGGCCAGGATTCCCTTGGCAATGCTGTTTAACTCTAAAAAACCGATGGTAATCATATGATTTTCCTCCTAACTACTGCCTGTCAGCAGAAATAACGATTTCAGTATCAGTGACCTGTGCAACGGTTCCGGATATGCTGGCGTGGATGTTGGCGCCCAGCGCCTCTGCAGGAATCGCTCCGATCAGCTGGCCGCACGACACCGTGTCACCTGTCTGTACCACAGGCTGGCTGGGTGCGCCGATGTGCTGTCTTAGGGAGATCCGCACGGTGGCGGGATCAGCGGCTTTGCAGCTGTCGATATGATAATCATAATACTGGTCGACACCCAGGCGGACCGCCATGCGCTTGGACGGCGCTTTCCGGTAGCTTCGTTCCTCCAACTGTGTAAATGTCTCTGAAGGCTTGGGATAGCGGTATTTATTCTGCCGGAGCAGGTTCTTGACATAGATATTGACCTGGCGTGGCTGAAGGCCCATGGGACAGGCATACGTTTCGCAGAGTCCACACTCGCTGCATATCATGGCCTGCCTGACATGCTCGTCCTCCAGAACCTCCTCGGGAGACTGGGCATAGGCAAGCTTTCGCATAATCATATGCGGCTTTAACGGATGTCCCGTGAGGTAACGCGGACACATCTGGGTGCAGTAGGAGCATTGGATACAGCACATTTTGGCCCGCTTCAGGGAGACGGATATGGGAATATTATGCTTTTCCGCCAGGGGCGTATCGTCAGCGACTATGATGTAGCCGGAAGTGGTTTTTGTGACGGTCAGCCCTGCGGCTTCCTCCATGCTGTAGCATTTGCCCATCATGGGGCCGCCTGCGATTACATGATAGGAGGAAAGGCTGCTTCCTCCGGCCAGCCCAAGGCACTCTGCAAAGGAAGTACCCAGAGGAGCGCGGACAATGCAGGGTGAGTCCACCGCCCCGGTGACCGTCATGTATTTTTTGGTAAAGGGCTGTCCCTGGGATGCATTGTAAATGGAGTAGACGGTGGCCAGATTGGATACCACGGCGCCCACGTCAAGGGGGATTCCGGAAGGAGGAACCGTGCGCCCCGTAACATCGCAGACCATGATCTGTTCATCGCCGGCCGGGTAGAAGTTCTTCATCTTGTAAAGCCTGACAGGACTGTGAAGCTCTGTAATGGCAGCCTCCAGTGCGGCAATCTCTTCCGAGTATGTTTCTTTCAGTGCTATGTAACGTTTGCCCGCCTGTACCATATCCCCGATCATACCAGCGGCCGTGACGATCTCCCTGGCCTTGTGGATCATAAGAAAACGGTCGGTCCGCAGGAGCGGTTCACATTCGGCGGCATTGATAATCAGATATTCCACGGTACAGTTCAGCTTGACATGGGCAGGGAAGCCGGCCCCGCCGCACCCGACGATTCCCGCTTCTTTTATTTGTTCTAACAGCGTCATATATACTCTCCCTTCATGTATCACTCAAATCCCTTTCTTCTTAATATTATAAAGAAAAAAGATATCCCATACAATGAATGGGCAGTCTAAAAAACGGTATTATCCAATACTGTCCGACTCATTGCGTACAAGTCTGGATAATACAAAAAATCAGTTTGTCTATTACTAAAGGAAACCCTTATAAAATGTTACAATATAGGTAACTGTTCAGTCAGGCGGGAAAACCAAGGCAAAAGCAGGTGTCAAGTTTGCTTGAAAGCCTGTTTCTGCCTTGGTTTTCCCATCGGAGGAACCTCCGATGCTTCTTGTTCGGCAAAGCCGGGCAAGAAGATATCGCCTGACGGAACAATTACCTATATCGAAATAAAGGCGGAAAGGTGATGGGGATAAATGGAAATAAAAAACTGGAATGGAATCCAGGGGGACCTGATGAGGATTATACAGGAATCAGTGCCCGGCAAACAGATTACCATGGCTCATATAATAGCCAGCCCGGATGAGGTGATTTACAAAAAACTGGGACTGGATCCAAAGGTTGATTATCACCGTTCGGCCATCGGAGTACTGACCCTTACTCCCAGCGAGACAGCAATCATAACAGCGGATCTGGCCATTAAGGCATCTAATATACAGATTGGTTTTATCGACCGGTTCAGCGGTACGCTCATTATCACGGGAACCATTTCTGATGTCAATATTGCCTTTGAGCGGATTTTGGAGTACACGTCCTCTGAACTTGGTTTTACGGTATGCAGGATCACAAAGGCCTGATTACATACAGGCTGACCGGGAAGGAGCGTCAATGAAAAAGATCATGCTGGTGGGACGCAGCGGAGCGGGTAAGACAACGCTGACACAGGCGATGAAGGGCAGAAAGATAACATACCATAAAACACAGTACATTAATAATTATGATGTTATTATCGATACGCCCGGAGAGTACGCGGAGAACAAAACCCTGGCAAGGGCGTTGATCCTGTATTCCTATGAGGCTGACATTGTGGGACTGCTGATGAGCGCCATTGAGGATTATTCACTATACAGCCCCAATATCGTATCCATGGCAACCAGGGAAGTCATAGGGATCGTGACGCAGATTGACCAGCCGGAGGCAAGGCCGGACCTGGCTGCCATGTGGCTGGAGCTTACGGGATGCAAGAAGATATTCTATGTCAGCTCCGTGACCGGCGAGGGGGTGGGAGATATCCTTAATTACCTTCGGGAAGAGGGCGATACCATGCCATGGGAAAGAGAGGAGGAAACAGATGAAGCGAGTTCTGATGCTGGCGGGTGACTATACGGAGGATTATGAGGTGATGGTGCCGTATCAGGCGTTACTGATGGCGGGGGTGGCGGTGGATGTGGTCTGCCCGGACAAGACCGCGGGAGACACCATAAGGACAGCGATCCATGATTTTGAAGGCGACCAGACCTATTCTGAAAAACCGGGGCACAATTTTGTCCTCAATGCTTCGTTCCAGTATTTGAAGCTGGAACAATACGACGGACTGTTCCTTACCGGGGGAAGGGCGCCCGAGTATCTCAGGCTGAATTCCAGGGTAATAGATATGGTACATTACTTTATGGATCTGAAAAAACCGGTGGCGGCCATCTGCCACGGAGTACAGATCCTGACCGCGGCCAGAGTGCTGAAGGGAAAAAAGGTGACCGCTTATCCGGCGGTGCGGCCGGAGGTACTTGCAGCCGGAGGCATTTTCATGGAAAAGGAGCCGTATGAAGCCGTAATTTTTGAAAATCTGGTAACTTCCCCGGCCTGGCCCGGGAATGTGGAAATTCTAAAAGGGTTTCTCAAGCTGCTGGGTGTCACAATTTCGTGATGAAAAGTCTGGATTTTACATCTATTACGTTTTAATAATATGTCCTCTTTTTCGTCCGTATAGGATATTATGGGAAGGAGGGACGCCCTGGAATTGATGGCCGGGCAAATCCTGGAAACTGGAAACTATGCAATAGAAAACAAAATAAAGGAGGATATTTGTATGATAGCAAAGGGGTTTACAGATCCAACCGAGAGAGTGAAACGTCTTAAACGAGCAATTGTGGATGCAACTCCGTACGTTGAGTCTGAGAGGGCGGTTCTTGTAACAGAGTCCTACAAAGAGACAGAGGGACTGTCTCCTATTATGCGCCGTGCCAAAGCAGCAGAGAAGATCTTTAACAATCTTCCCATTACCATCCATGATGATGAGCTGGTTGTAGGCGCAATCACAAAGAATCTGCGTTCAACAGAGATTTGTCCTGAATTTTCTTATGACTGGGTTGAGAAGGAATTTGAGACAATGGGCACCAGAGTTGCCGACCCGTTCCAGATTCCAAAGGATACCGCAGCAGAGCTGCACGAAGCATTCAAATACTGGGACGGAAAGACCACCAGCGCTCTGGCAGATTCCTATATGTCACAGGAGACTAAGGACTGCATTGCAAACGGAGTGTTTACAGTAGGCAACTACTTCTACGGCGGCGTTGGACATGTGTGTGTAGATTACGGCAAGGTTCTGGATATCGGTTTCACCGGAATCATCAAACAGGTAATCGAGACCATGGAAAAGCTGGATACAAGTGATCCAGAGTACATCAAGAAGAAAAATTTCTACGAGGCTCTTGTAATTACATATACGGCAGCAATCAACTTTGCACACCGCTATGCCGCCAAGGCGAGAGAAATGGCAGCTTCATGCCCGGATCCTGTAAGAAAAGCAGAACTGCTTCAGATCGCTGCCAACTGTGACAGGGTTCCGGAACGGGGAGCAACCAATTTCTACGAAGCATGCCAGGCATTCTGGTTTGTACAGATCCTCCTTCAGATCGAGGCCAACGGCCACTCCATTTCACCAGGACGTTTTGACCAGTATATGTATCCGCATCTGGCCGCAGATAAGGATATCAGCCCGGAATTTGCACAGGAACTGGTTGACTGTATCTGGGTTAAATTAAATGATGTCAACAAGACACGTGATGAGGTCAGCGCACAGGCATTTGCCGGATACGCAGTATTCCAGAACCTGATCGTAGGCGGACAGACAGAGGATGGCCTGGACGCAACCAACGATGTATCCTATATGTGTATGGAAGCTGTTGCCCACGTAGCTCTGCCGGCGCCTTCCTTCTCCATCCGCGTTCACCAGAATACACCGGATGAATTCCTCTACAGAGCATGTGAAGTGACCCGTCTCGGACTGGGCGTTCCGGCTATGTACAATGATGAAGTAATTATCCCTGCACTGTGCAACAGAGGCGTGTCTCTGGCAGATGCAAGAAGCTACTGTATCATCGGCTGTGTAGAGCCGCAGTGCCCGCACAAGACAGAGGGCTGGCATGACGCAGCATTCTTCAACATTGCAAAGGTTCTGGAAATCACCCTGAATAACGGCAAGGTGGGCGACAAGCAGTTAGGCCCGCAGACCGGTGATATGACTTCCTTTACCAGCATTGAGGATATTTTTGCAGCATACAAGAAACAGATGGAATATTTCGTATATCATCTGGCGGAAGCTGACAACTGTGTTGACTTCGCACATGCAGAGAGAGCGCCGCTTCCATTCCTGTCAGCACTGGTTGATGACTGTATCGGAAGAGGCAAGAGTGTACAGGAAGGCGGAGCAATTTACAACTTCACAGGCCCGCAGGCATTCGGTGTGGCCGATTCCGGAGACTCCCTGTGTGCTATCAAGAAACATGTATTTGAGAGCAAGGAAGTAACCATGGCTCAGCTGAAGGAAGCAATGGCAAATAACTTTGGTTATGCATGCGAAGCCTCCGCACCTGCCGCCGCGGCTGATGAGTGCACGGACGAGGCAAGGATTTATGAAGCAGTCAAGAGAATCCTCAGCAATAACGGCTCCATCAACCTGGCAGATCTTCAGGCGCAGCTTGCCGGACCCGCACAGGCATGCCGCTGGCCGTCACCCGCAGAGCCGGCCAAAGCAGAACCGGCCTGCGTGAACCCTGATTATGCACACATCAAGAGACTGATGGAGAACACCCCATGGTTTGGAAATGATGATGATGAAGTTGATATGATCGCAAGACGCTGCGGACAGATCTATTCCTACGAGGTGGAAAAATACACGAATCCGCGTGGCGGACAGTTCCAGGCAGGATGCTATCCTGTATCCGCCAATGTATTATTCGGAAAAGATGTAAGCGCTCTTCCGGACGGAAGACTGGCTAAGACTCCTCTGGCTGACGGCGTTTCCCCAAGACAGGGCAAGGATACCAACGGACCAACGGCAGCAGCTATGTCCGTTGCAAAACTGGATCATGCAAACTATTCCAACGGTACGTTATACAACCAGAAATTCCTTCCTAACGCGCTTGCAGGGGACGAAGGCCTGAAACGTTTCGCATCCGTTGTACGCGCCTACTTTGATCACAAGGGCATGCATGTACAGTTCAACGTTATTGACAGAGCAACCCTGCTTGCAGCACAGGAGCGTCCGGAGGATTACAAGGATCTGGTAGTCCGTGTCGCAGGATACAGCGCACAGTTTACCGTTCTGGCAAAAGAAGTTCAGGATGATATTATCAGCCGTACAGAGCAGACCTTTTAGTGCGGTTCCAGTATAATACAGTGAAGGGAGTTCGGCATGGATTCAATCAATTATAATTTAACGGGAACCGTGTTCGACATACAAAGGTTTTCCCTGCATGACGGACCGGGAATCCGGACGATCGTGTTTTTAAAGGGCTGTCCTCTCTCCTGCCAGTGGTGTAGTAATCCTGAATCCCAGAGTATCAAACCAGTTATTATGTATAAAGAAGATGATTGCCTTCATTGCGGCCGTTGCATAACGGCCTGCAAGAGGGGGGCAATCAGTCCGGAAAATAAAACCTGGGTTAACAGAGAGCTGTGCAGCGGATGCGGTGAATGTGCCAATGCATGTCCGGCAGGCGCCCTGGTGCTGAAAGGAAAGACAATGTCGATCCAGCAGGTGATCCGGGAACTGAAAAAGGATGCCACAACCTACAGGCGTTCCGGCGGAGGCATCACTTTATCCGGCGGTGAGCCGCTGGTGCAGTATGAATTTGCTTCCGAGCTTTTGCAGGCATGCAAGGGGCAGGGATGGAATACCGCCATTGAGACCACTGGAGTGGGGAGCCGTGAAGCGATTGAAAAGGTAATTCCTTATGTGGATACGGTGCTTCTGGATATTAAGCATATGGACGGTGAGCAGCATAAAAAGTTTACGGGGGTTAACAATGACCTGGTTATTAAAAATGCTCCCGAGATCTGTAAAATTTCCAATACTGTGATCCGTGTTCCGGTGATTCCGGGCTTTAACTACTCGGTGGAGGATATTAAGGCGATCGCAGAGTTTGCCAGGACCCTGGTGGGTATACGGACCATACATTTGCTGCCGTATCATTCCTTTGGCGAAAACAAGTATGGTTTGTTGGGCCAGGATTACACACTGAAACAAATTAAACCGCTGGCTCCGGAGGATCTGGAGGAATGTAAGGCAGTGGTGGAGAGTTATGGTTTTCAATGTATTATTGGCGGTTAGACAAGATTTTAGAATGGAGGAAGAAGAATGGATCAGCAGTTAATTGAGAAAGTAATGAAGCAGGTTTCCGACGAACTTGGCATTGGGAAAGAGGAGTGCAAGGCAGAGGCGCCAAAGGAAGAATGCTGCGGCAATATTGGATTAACCGAGTTCGTGGGAACGGCAATCGGCGATACGATCGGCCTTGTTATTGCCAGCGTGGATCCTATGTTAGTGGACGTAATGAAGTTAGGTAAATACCGTTCCATCGGTATTGTGGGCGGCAGAACCGGAGCAGGCCCTCAGATCTGGGCAGTTGATGAGGCTGTAAAGGCAACCAACACAGAGATCATTTCCGTAGAGCTTCCAAGAGATACCAAGGGCGGAGCCGGACACGGCAGCTTAATCTATATCGGAGCAGATGATGTATCGGATGCCAGAAGAGCAGTTGAGATTGCCCTTCAGGTTCTTCCAAAATACTTCGGCGATGTATACGGCAACGACGCGGGACATCTGGAGTTCCAGTATACCGCAAGAGCCAGCTACTGTCTTGAGAAGGCGCTGGGCGCGCCGGTTGGAAGAGCATTCGGCATGACATGCGCGGGACCGGCTGCAATCGGCACGGTTCTGGCGGATATTGCGGTAAAGGCTGCTAACGTTGAAGTGGTAGGCTACTGCTCACCGGGTAACGGCGGAACCAGCTATTCAAACGAGGTTATCCTCACATTTACCGGTGATTCCGGCGCCGTACGCCAGGCAGTGAAAGCTTCCATCGAAGCGGGCAAGAAAATGCTTGGTGCATTAGGTGACGAACCTAAGTCTACAACAACTCCATATATCTAATAAGAGAAATCTGGAGAATTTGAATCAATTAAGGAGGTTCTAATATGAATGCAGATGCATTAGGTATGGTCGAGACAAAAGGATTGGTCGGTGCAATTGAAGCAGCGGATGCCATGGTTAAAGCTGCCAATGTTTCACTGGTAGGATATGAGAAAATCGGATCCGGACTTGTTACCGTTATGGTAAGAGGCGATGTAGGTGCGGTTAAAGCAGCTACCGATGCCGGCGCAGCTTCTGCGGCAGCAGTGGGAGAGGTTGTATCTACCCACGTTATTCCACGTCCTCATACAGATGTTGAAAAAATTCTTCCACATCTTGAATAAAGGCAACAGATAGAATCAATGATCTGTCAGCGGTTGCAGCGGGGAATGCCCCTATCCGTTGGATAGGGGCATTCCTTGAAACGAGGTGAAGGAATTGAAAATCAGCGAAGAACAGTTGAAAGAGCTGGTGCTGCGTGTGCTCGGAGAGCTGGAGGCAGAACGAAAAGCAGACAACGCGAACCGTCCCGGACAGAAGCTTTATATGCTGTGCGTGTCGCCATGGAGCGACCGGTATATGGAATTTCTAAGGGAAATGGAAGCGTCGGATCAATATGAGATTGTACCTGTGATCCCTTCCTCGTGGAAGGACATGGGATATGAAGCAAGACTCATGGAAACGAAAGCCTGCAGCCACATTCTGCACCGCTCCTGTGAAAAGCCTGCCGATCTGGAAACGGCGGTTACAGTAATGCCGGTGGTTCCGAGAGACGTTCTTGTAAAAACTGCATTGTGTATCAGTGATACATACGAAACCTCCTGGATATCGGAATGCATGGATAAAGGAAGCCGCATCGTGCTTCTGCGTTCTGGTCTTGCGAGATTTTCCGGAAAGGAAAAGCCTGCTTACCGGAACCGGGTCATGGATTATTACAGGCAGGTTCTGGAGTATGGAGTCGAGATATGCAGCGGGGACGAATTTTCGGGCAGGGCGCCCTATGAAACGCCCTATGAAGCCCCTGGTCGTTTGCCATCCGTAGAGACGGCATCGGGAAATGATACGCAGCAGCCTGATACAAAGAAAAAAAGGGTTATATCATCGTCCAATGTGGAACAGTTTGCATCCGGCGGTGTTATATTCCTTCAGCAAGGCGATATTGTAACAGACCTGGCTAAGGACAGGGCGAAGTTTCTGAATATCGTATTTAAATAAACAGGAGAGTGAGGTGATAGGATGAAACAGGCGTTGGGATTAGTTGAAATCAGTGGACTGTCCACCGCGGTTGTGGTGGCCGATACCATGGTCAAAGCAGCCAATGTACGGATCCTGGAGATTGAAAATACAAAAGGTCTTGGATATATGACCGTTAAAGTTGTCGGTGATGTAGGCGCTGTCAATGCTGCTGTCAATGCAGGAAAGCAGATTGGAACCGCAAACGGAAAACTGGTTTCATGGAAGGTCATTCCAAGGCCGTCCGACTATGTCGATCAGACATTCTGTTGTCCCGATCCACCGGTACCGCCTTCCCCTCCTAAGAAAGAAGCCCAGGAGGAGACGGAAGCTGAGTCAGAGGTTGAGGCAGAGGTTGAAGCAAAGGCTGAGACAGCGGCAGAGGCTCCGGCGGGAGAACTGGGAGAATCGGAAGAGACGGAACCAAACGCGACAGAACCGGAGCAGGAGACTGAAGCGGAACCCGCGGAGAACGCAGCGGAACCGGCAGATGCCAAACCGGAGCCGAAGATTGAAGCAGAGGCGATAGAAATCAAACCGGAGCTTCGGGTTGAAGCAGAGCCGGCCAAGACCGAGGCAGAGACTACAGAACCGGCCGAACAGGAAGTCCCGGATTCTCCGGAGACGCCGCCCGAAAAGCCCAAAAAGACGGCTAAACGCACGACAGCTGAGAAGAGCACCGGTACTACAAGGCGCAAAAAGAATTAATGGAGATCAGAATTGCCGGTAAGTGAAAGGAATGTGAAGAGTATGAGATTGGCTAAGATAATAGGCACAGTGGTAGCTACCAGGAAGGACAATTCGCTGGTTGGCTACAAACTGATGATTATCAGACGGATTGATGGACACGGTAATTTCATTGATTCAGAGGAAGTGGCTGTGGATTATGTCGGAGCCGGAATCGGTGAGACGGTCCTGATTGGTTCGGGCTCTTCTGTCCGCGTGGATCAGTCCAAGCGGGAGGCTGTCATCGATATGGCAATTATCGGAATTGTAGATACAATGGATATTTAGTGTAAAATGAATTATTTTTAAGGAAAGGAGGTAATGAATGACATGAAAAGCAGTATTTACTCCAGTGTGACCGATGCGGTCGCTGCTGCAAAGGGAGCTTACAGCAGATATACAAAGCTGACTCTGAATGAACGGCAGGAAATTCTGGAAGGAGTGAAAAAAGCACTCCGTCCGATTGCCAATGAACTGGCAGCCATGACCGTTTCAGAAACAGGCATGGGAAATGTCAGCGATAAGGCACAAAAAATAAAGCTTGCCATTGAAAAGACGCCCGGCGTGGAGGATCTGATAACAGAAGTGAATACAGGTGACCACGGCATGACGCTCTATGAACTTTCCTCTTTTGGTATTGTTTGTGCGGTACAGCCATGTACCAACCCCTGTGCGACACTCATCAGTAACACCATTGGAATGCTGGCTGCAGGCAATGCGATCATCCATTGCCCACATCCGAGAGCAGTAAAAGCTTCACAGTTTTTGACAACGATTATCAGCGAGACGATCCGCAGCATCAGCGGTATAGATAACTTGGTAGTTACCCTTCATGAAAGCCTGATGGGATTTACCACAGAGGTTATGAGCCACCCGGATGTGGATCTGGTTGTCTGCACAGGCGGCAGCGGTTCGCTGCGCCAGGCCATGACTTCCGGCAAAAAGGTAATCGGAGCCGGACCCGCCAATCCTGTCACCATCGTGGACGCCACAGCGAATCTCGAAAAAGCGGCAAGGGACATTGTCCGTGGAGCTTGTTTTGACAACAATCTGATGTGTACATCGGAAAAGTGTATGGTTGTGGAAGAAAAAGCAGCGGATCGTTTTATATTTGAGCTTCTGAAAAATAGCGTATATTATGTCAAAAATGAGGAAGAGATTCAAAAACTTCTGGACGCGGCAGTCACCGGGGATTTTGTGATTAACAAAAAACTGGAGGGCCGGAGCGCCAATGAGATTCTTGAATATGCAGGTATCCCCTGCAATGGAACCATCAAACTGATCGTGGCAGAGACAGAGCGGATTCATCCGTTCGTTACGCTGGAGCTTCTGATGCCTCTTGTGCCGCTTGTGAAGGCGGCTGACTTTGAGGAAGCTCTGGAGATTGCTTTGGATGTGGAACAAGGTTATAAACATACGGCAACCATTCATTCAGAGTCCATCGAACATCTGAACCGGGCGGCAAAAGAAATGCAGACCTCTGTGTTTGTAAAGAACGGCCCCTCCTTTATGGGAATTGGATTTGACAAAGAAGGTCATACCAGTTTTACAATTGCAACAACAACAGGAGAAGGGACGACCACAGCAAGGCATTTTGCCCGTAGAAGAAGATGTACGTTGACAAGCGGATTTTCGATCCGCTGATTGCAGTAAGAAAGCAGGTTGATGGAATGATGGAAGGACGGGATGACAGATTTTATTATGTGACATCGGAATCTGTAACAGAGGGCCATCCTGACAAGGTATGTGATCAGATTTCAGACGGCATACTGGATGCATATCTGGAAAAGGATCCAAAATCCAGGGTGGCAATCGAGGCCATGGCATCTGCCAATACGCTGATGCTGGCGGGTGAGGTTACATCAAGCGGCCATGTGGATGTTGTTGCCAAGGCCAGAGAGATTATCAGAAACATAGGATACACGGAACATGGAAAAGGGTTTGATGCCGATACATGTATGATTTTTACCAATATACATAACCAGTCGCCGGATATCTCCATGGGAGTTACCAGAAGCGCCGGAACCGGCAAAGAAGTTCTGGGCGGGGGAGATCAGGGTATCATGTATGGCTATGCTGTCAATGAGACGGAAAGCCTGATGCCGCTGTCCTGTCATCTGGCCAACCGCCTGGCGGAACGTCTGGCTTATGTGAGAAAGATACAGAAAGCGGACTTTCTGTATCCTGATGGAAAAACCCAGATTACAATGAAGTACAATGAGGCGGGAAAGCCGGTTTGCATCCACAGTATTGTTGTATCCACACAGCACAGTGAAAATATTTCCCACAAGCTGCTGGAAGCGTTTATACGCTGCACCGTCATAGAGCCTGTGATCAACCCGCAATGGATCAGACCGGAGACAAGGATTCATGTGAATCCCACAGGGCGTTTCGTCATAGGAGGGCCCGCCGGGGATACAGGTGTCACCGGAAGAAAAATCATGGTAGACACCTACGGAACTGTGGGCAAACACGGCGGAGGCGCTTTTTCAGGGAAAGATCCGACCAAGGTGGACCGTTCGGCCGCTTACATGGCCCGCTATGTGGCCAAGAATATTGTAGCCGCGGAGCTGGCGGACCGGTGTGAGGTTGCACTGGCTTATGTGATCGGAGGCATTGAACCGGAAGCAATTACAGTCAATACCTTCGGAACCGGCAGGATACCGGACAGCCATATTGAGGAGCTGGTTAAATCCGTGTTTTCCTTTGGAGTAGCTGATTATATTTCAGAACTGAACCTGAGAACGCCGCAGTTTTTAAAAACAGCAGCATACGGCCATTTCGGAAGAGATGACCAGGGCTTCCGTTGGGAAGAAACCGACAAGGCATGGCTGCTGAAACAGTTAGCATTTTAAATTTTCGTATAATAACTAAAACATAATATTCAGGAGGAAAAAAATATGTCAAACGAAGCATTAGGAATGGTTGAGACCAAGGGTCTGGTAGGAGCAATTGAGGCGGCAGATGCAATGACAAAGGCTGCTAATGTAGCGCTCATCGGTTACGAGAAGATTGGTTCCGGACTCGTAACAGTTATGGTACGCGGCGATGTAGGCGCGGTAAAGGCTTCCGTGGATGCAGGCGCGGCCGCAGCGGCCAATGTAGGCCAGGTAGTTTCCCAGCATGTAATTCCAAGACCACACACAGACGTAGAGAAAATCTTACCAAAGTCATTATAATGTGTCAGTAAGTATATACCGGCCAATACGGCCGGTATATAAACTTCCGGAAGGGGTTGAACATGATGGTAAATGAAGAACTGCTGAAACTGATTACTGAACGGGTAATGGAGAAAGTTGCAAATTATAATACATATAAAATCCCTGTAGGAGTATCCAATCGGCACGTTCATGTGACTCAGGAAGATCTTGAGACCTTGTTTGGAACAGGCTATGAACTCACTGTAAAAGGCGGATTAAAGCAGCCGGGGCAGTTTGCCAGCAACGAGACAGTGACGATCCGGGGGCCAAAAGGAGAATTTGAACGGGTACGCATCCTGGGCCCGGTCAGAAAACAGAGCCAGATCGAGATATCCAAAACAGACAGCTTTCGTCTTGGAGTGAAAGCGCTGATCAGGGAATCAGGAGATTTGGCAGGAACGCCCGGCCTGGAGCTTGTGGGACCAAAGGGAACGGTCTTACTTCCGCAGGGAGCGATTGTCGCGCTTCGCCATATTCATATGACCCCGCAGCAGGCGGAGGCCATGGGGGTATGGGATAAGGATATTGTAGAGGTGGAAACATTCGGAGAGAGACATGGAGTATTCGGAGATGTATTAATCCGGGTGTCGGATCAGTTTGAGCTGGAGATGCATGTGGATGTGGATGAAGCCAATGCATGTGCGCTGAAAAACAATGATTATGTAATCATCCGGCATTAAATTTAAGAGATAGAAAAGAGGGGTTATATGCTCATGACCAAAGAAGTGCTGTCTGAATTTGCAGAACTGATCAGGGAAAACAAGTGCAATCCCTACTCAGGGAACCTAAAGACGGGCGTGGATTTGGGGACTGCCAATATTGTGATTGCTGTCACAGACGAAGATAACCATCCCGTTGCAGGTGCGACTGCGGTTTCCAAAGTGGTAAAGGACGGCATTGTGGTGGATTTCGTCGGCGCGATGCAGACGGTCCGCCGACTGAAAGCCCAGCTGGAAGAACTGCTTGGAGTGACCTTGGAGACAGCGGCCACCGCGGTTCCTCCGGGTATTATCGATGGGAATGTGAGATGCATTTCCAATGTGGTGGAAGGCGCGGGATTTGAAGTGATCAATGTGATCGATGAACCGACTGCGGCAGCTTCCGTTTTGGAGATCACGGACGGCGCGGTTGTGGATGTGGGCGGCGGAACCACCGGAATCAGTATACTGAAAGATGGAAAGGTGATATTTACCGCTGATGAGCCAACCGGCGGAACCCATATGACTCTGGTCCTGGCCGGATATTATGGAATCCCGATCGAAGAAGCCGAGAAGCTGAAAAAGGATAAGGACAAGGAAAACGATGTGTTTCCTATTATAAAACCGGTGGTAGAGAAAATGGCTTCCATCGTAAAACGATTCCTTTCCGGTTATGAAGTGGACTGCGTCTATGTAGTAGGCGGAGCCAGTTGTTTTAACGAGTTTGAACAGACATTTGAGAAGGCATTAGGGATAACAACTGTTAAGACAAATGATGCGCTCCTTGTTACCCCTCTTGGCATTGCATGGAATGCCGGTGCCGACTGCGCATAAATGAAAGAAGGTGTGATACGCTTGGATATGGATATAAAAGTAATTGAACAGCTGGTAGAACAGGCTTTAAAAGAGATTAAGGCAGAACAGCCTTTGAAGTTTACAGCACCCAAGGTAGAACGGTACGGTGTGTTTGAGACCATGGACGAGGCCATTGCCGCTTCTGAAGAGGCCCAGAAAAAGCTGTTGTTTTCAAAAATTTCAGACAGACAGAAGTATGTGGATGTGATCCGGTCAACCATAATCAAGAGAGAGAATCTTGAGCTGATTTCCAGGCTGTCTGTGGAAGAAACAGAAATTGGTGACTATGAACACAAATTAATCAAAAACCGCCTGGCTGCCGAGAAAACACCCGGCACGGAGGATTTGCTGACCGAAGCCATTACCGGTGACAACGGGCTGACTTTAGTGGAATACTGCCCGTTCGGAGTGATCGGCGCCATTACGCCTACCACCAATCCCACTGAGACAATCATCAACAATTCCATTTCAATGATTGCCGGCGGCAATACGGTTGTTTTCAGCCCTCATCCCAGAGCAAAAAAGGTTTCACAGATGACGGTGAAAATGTTGAACAAGGCGCTGATTGACAACGGCGCACCGCCAAACCTGATTACCATGGTGGAAGAACCGTCCATTGAAAATACCAATAAGATGATCGACAACCCGGGTGTCCGCCTCCTGGTAGCCACAGGAGGACCCTCTATTGTAAAGAAAGTCCTTTCCTCCGGCAAAAAGGCGATCGGCGCAGGGGCAGGCAATCCTCCGGTAGTGGTCGATGAGACGGCTGACATTGCCAAAGCGGCCAAGGATATTGTGGATGGATGCAGCTTTGACAATAACGTTCCATGTATCGCGGAAAAGGAAGTGTTTGCAGTAGACTCGATCTGCGATTATCTGATCCACAACATGAAAGAAAACGGCGCGTACCAGATCACGGATCCAATGCTGTTAGAGCAGCTGGTAGCGCTTGTTACCACGGAAAAAGGCGGCCCCAAGACATCCTTTGTAGGAAAGAGCGCCCGCTATATCCTGGATAAGCTGGGAATTACAGTGGATGCCGGCGTAAGGGTGATTATCATGGAAGTTCCCAAGGATCATTTGCTTGTTCAGGAGGAAATGATGATGCCGATTCTCCCGGTTGTACGTGTTTCCGATGTGGATACGGCCATTGAATATGCCCATCAGGCGGAGCATGGAAACCGCCATACGGCTATGATGCACTCTAAAAATGTAGAAAAGCTCAGTAAGATGGCAAAGATCATGGAGACTACCATATTTGTAAAAAATGCTCCATCCTATGCAGGTATCGGCGTGGGCGGCGAGGGCTACACCACATTTACAATTGCCGGTCCCACAGGAGAGGGTCTGACATCGCCGAGAGCCTTCTGCAGAAAGCGCAAATGCGTCATGACTGACGCCTTCAGTATCCGTTAATGTAAAGGAGAAGCGCATATGTCAAATGTATATATAAAAACAAAGATACGAAGCGGAAATTATGCAATGGAATACCTGCGTAAGATCCGTAAAAAACGGATTCTGGTTGTATGCGACAAATTTCTTGCGGAGAGCGGGGCAATCAATTATATACTGGATTCTCTGGACTCAAGCAACTCTGTGGAGCTGTTCGACCAGGCCATACCGGATCCCACCATTGAGATCGTGGGAAAGGGGCTTGGGGTGATCTGCAAGGTGCGCCCTGATATTGTCATCGGCTTTGGGGGAGGATCTGCCATTGATACGGCAAAGGCAATGATTTACTTTGCCGGTGTGCGCGAGCTGGTTCCCAAGCCCAGGTTTATCACCATCCCCACAACCAGCGGAACCGGTTCGGAGGTTACCTCCGCTGCCGTGATAACGGATTCGGAAACAAAGAGCAAGCATCTGATCTCATCCGAAGATATCCTGGCCGATGTGGCGATCCTTGATCCAAGACTGACCCTGTCTGTGCCACCGGCCATCACCGCGAATACGGGTATGGATGTGCTGACACATGCGCTGGAAGCCTATGTTGCCAATGATTGTAATGTGTTCTCCGATGCGCTGTCGGAAAAGGCAACGGAACTTCTGATCAAGGCTCTCTTAAAATGCTACCGGGACGGAAAAAACCTGGAAGCGAGAACCCAGATGCACGAGGCGTCCACACTGGCAGGCATGGCTTTCAACACAGCGGGCCTGGGGCTGAATCACAGCATCGCCCATCAGCTTGGGGGAACCTTCCATATTCCTCACGGGTTAGCCAATGCCATTCTGTTAAATAAGGTGATTGAGTATAACAGTGTCAACCATGATATTATGAACAAGTATGCGACTCTTGCATATAAAGTTCAGTTAGTCGGAATGAATGAGGCCCCGGAGATGGCTGTTAAAACCCTTGAGGAGCTGATCCGCACGCTGATGCGCTGTATGGATATGCCGGCATCTGTCAGAGAGCTGGGAATCGGCAGAGAAGCCTATGAGATGCAGCTCCAGAATATGACTGACAATGCTCTTATGGATAATTGTCTTATAAGTAATCCGAGAGAAGCTGGAACAGAGGCGATTAAGGAAATTTTATTAAGCATCTATTAATATTCAGATGAACTACAGACCAGATGCCTTATGACAAGATGGACATAAGACCGTGCCGCCCAAAAGGATACAGCACGGCCTTTTGCCGTCCCATTCCACCCCGCCGAATTCAAAGAAGTTTGTTATAATAAAACAACAGTGATAAAATAGCAATGGCAGACAGTAAAGAGAGGGATAATCAGATGGCGGAATATCACAAAATGATGCACATGGATGAAGTGGAACCAGATGCATTGGATGAATATCTAAGCATTAATGAAGAGGACCGTATCAACGAACTGGATATCATCCATTTGTTCGGAAAGGAAAAACTGGAGACCATTCAGGAGAGTCTTTCCAAGGCAACCGGCCTGGCTTTTATAACCGTGGATTTTAAAGGGGATCCCATTACATCTGCCACCTCCTTTTCACGTTACTGTGAAAAGGTCAGGAACAATCCGGTGGCAATGGAACGGTGTAAATCATCCGATGCGTTCGGATCCATCCAGGCGGCGGTTACACAGAAAACAAACGTATACTTCTGCCCATGCGGACTTTTGGAGGTTGCAATACCAATTATTGTGCGCGGTCATTATCTGGGCGGATTTATCGGCGGGCAGATCCAGTGTAATGATGCGCCCGATTCAGTGAGCCGCTTATCGTCCGTGATGCACGCGGCAAAAGCGGATGAAGCGGTGGTACAATACAAATCGTTGATTGATGAAATTCCTGTTTATTCGTATGAAAAATTTCTGGACATAGCCAACCTTGTTTTTCTGGTTATCAACCAATTAAGCGAGAACGAGATCAGCCAGCATCTCCAGGAAGATATTTTAAAAAAGCGTATTAAAAAGATACAGACGGTGAACCATGGTTACGCCAAGGAGATTGTACAGAAGAATAAGAGAGTACAGGAGCTGGAGATACGCGGCAACCAGTATGAACTTCTGGACATGCTGACATCGCTGCTTAATTTGACAATTATAGAGGACGCGCCCAGAACAAACGAACTGCTGAGCTCTTTCATTGATTATATAAAGTATAAATACATGGAAAAGAGTACCTTTGTGCACATCTCCGGAGAGCTTGAACATGCGGAGCAGTATCTGCTGTTTCAGAAAAAAAAGACGGGGGACCGGCTGGAATATTCGATTCAGGTACCAAAAAACCTGCATATGCAGAAGATGCCCTCCAACGTATTGATGCCCTTTATCCAAAATGCTTTTTATAATGGCGTCATGCTGAAAAAAGAGGGCGGACAGATCACGGTGACAGGTTGCGTGCGCAACGGCAATGTGGTGCTGGAAATCAATGATACCGGCCCGGGATTGACGGAAGCTGAGCTGGATATCAAGTATGAAACATACAAAGACAAACACGAAGGATTTTACATCAAAATGGGCATGGAATACGCCAGGGAAAAAATGAAGCGCCTGTTTGGAGAGGAGTACAGCATAATCACAGAAAGCTACAGAAACAAGGGATCAAAAACTATTTTACTATGGCCTGAACATTATGAAGAAAGGACTGAGTAATCATGTACAGGGTTTTGATAGCTGATGATGATATACTTATGCGCGAAGCGCTGAATGTAATGATTGCGAAGGACAGTGCCTTCAAGGTGGTCCATATGACGGGAACCGGCGAGGGGGCGGTGCGGGCTTGTAAAGAGGACGTGATCGATATTGTATTCATGGATATGCTGATGCCGGGAATGACCGGCCTGGAAGCCAGCAGGATTATTCACCAGTCAAATCCGGAGATTAATATATATATCCTTTCTGCCCATGCTGCCAATATTCTAATCCGCAGCGCAGCCCAAAGCCAGGTAAAGGATTTTCTGGAAAAACCGATTACATACAACTTTCTGAAAAAGATCCTGGAGAACTATAAGACAGAGCACGAGGATTCTGTGCAAAACCAGCTTGAGACGCTTGCTTCCTATCTCAAAAACAAAAATTTCGGGGATTTTTATGGCGGGATTGCCGGAGTCATCGATGAGATCTATGGGATTGCCGGGGAGGATTCTGTCCGGCTTATTAAGCTGTTCACTTATCTGGGACAAAACCTCTTGGACACCAGAAGCATGTATGGCGACAGCGGGAACATATCAGAGCTGTTTCCTATTAATAAGGTGCTGATTCTGGACCGGAAAACATCCGAGCTTTGGCTTTTCAGGGTGATGGATTATCTGTTCCAGCAAAACAGTATCGGCCGTTATCCGCTGTTGGAGAATATTTTTATTTATATAGAGAAACATATAAAAGAAGATATCACGCTCAACAGTATTATTGAGAACTGCGCCATCAGCCAGGGGTATCTGAGCCGGATTTTCAGAGAGCAGTTTCAGGTCAGTGTTACAGAGTATCTTCATATGAAAAAACTGCATTTGGCCAAGGGATATTTTTACTTTACCGAGGACAGTATTGCGGAAGTTGCATTCCGTCTCGGATACAATGAAAGCAGCTATTTCAGTAAAGTGTTTAAAAAGTTTGAAAATATGACGGTTAAGCAATACAAGAACAAAATTCGCCAAAATTCTCCTGGAAAAAAAGGATTTGGAAGTAAATGTAAATCATGACGTAAAATGGATGAGAGAACTATTAAGCTTGCGGAATTATTTCCCTGTTTCCTCGATTCTGAGGGCACACAACAATGCTGCTATATTGGTGAAACCGAAAAGGAACAGACTCCATTTAAGCCCGAACACGTGACAGAGTACCGTGGTCTGTCCGGGGGCCATCCCCATCATGATATTGGTCAGGCCACCGCCCAGGATTGGTGAGATGAATCCCATCAGAAAACCGCAGGAGGACATGAACGCAAACGCAGCGCCTACCCGGTTGTCATCCATGCCATCCATCTCCATCGGCATGGTGTACATTACAGGCATCCACATTCCGTTTCCAACAGCAAATATTATGATTCCGGCAATCCCGGCCGGCAGGGATTGCTCCAGGAAGAGGGTTAGCACAAGGACCCCGGCCAGTTTGAGCGCCTGGCCGGCTGCGAGTATGGGTTTACGTTTTCCTGTGGCGGACATCAGGATTCCGCCGGCCATACTCCTGAGGATTCCAATGGCCGGGAATGCGGCAGCTGCCAGCAGCCCTGCTGCGGACGCCGCCATTCCCGCCGCTTTTGCAAGGTAGGTGGGTAAAATGACAACCATATACGAGTAACAGAAGAAATCCATCATAAAGATAATGCAGAGCAGTCGGATTTCCTGCTTTCTCCACAGATACCTGTAAACTCCTTTTTAATGTATCTGCTCCATTTCCCGTATCTGTCCTATTTTCTGTATACGGTCCGGTCTTTGCGCCTTGTGGTCACTCTGTCTGTTTGGAATATCCTGCCTGCGCACGCCCAGGATCCAGAACAGCAGAAGAAATACCATGGGAACCGTCCATATGGCAAAGGCATAGCAAAAGGAGCCCAGACACCCACTTAGGGGAGTGAGACAGGAGAAGCTGATGAGGTTCCGATAAACGGGACAATGGACACGGCCAGGTTTAACATGGCCTCATTTCCGATTCCATACCGGTCCTTGATCTGTCCCAAAACAGGAGAGGGCGCCATCTGATATATGTATCCGATTCCAATCACAAGAATCACGCACAGCGTGATAAACGACTGCTTATTATTATTTTTATCCACAGGAAATCCTCCCTATTACGTTTTATATGAAAACCTATCACTTTCTATAGTTGAACCTGTATTTCCACTATTTATAATAGAAATATCCATATTATAAATAAATGCCGTCCCTCGGCGGCGGAAAAGGAGAGAGCATATGCTGCAGTCAGAGAATTACATGAAAATACAGGAGGTCCTTCTCAATTACATAAAGGGGACCTATGAATCCCACATTCCTCTTTTAAGGTCCTGTTTCCATGAGAGTGCCAAGATGACCGGCTACCTAGGGGATACGTTGGTAGATGGGACACCGGAACCTTTTTTTTGAGGATATGGCCTCAGGTCCGTCCATGGCTTTAGGGAAAGAACCTTATGAGGCGGAAATCCAGTTCATCCACATCACAGGAAGGACCGCGAGCGCGGCCGTCCATGAGACTGGATTCAGGGGGAACACGTGCCTGACCGATTATTTCCAGCTTTTAAAGCTGGAGGACGGCTCCTGGAAGATTGTGTCTAAGACCTTTACAACAACAGAACAGTGATTCCTATAAAATAACCGTGATGCTTATGGGCGTCACGGTTATTTTGCACATTGCAGTGTGAGATGATCAGGCAAAGATCTTATTTAAGATGTCCAAGGCGTCCGCAGATTCCATTTTCCGAGGATTAAATACCTGGAACAGCTCGCCGGCAATATCGTCCGCTGCGGAAGGGAACGTGCTTTTATCCACCTCATACCGGGTGATATCCAGTTTTCCAAGGATCTTATCACGGAACCGGATGAACGCGTCCCTGGCAATGGCTCCAATCTCAGCGGGACCCTCATCTCCCTTAAAGGAAGCTCCCAATATTCGTCCGATTCTCATAACCCGTTCAGGCATGGCAGCTGCGTTGAATTCCAGAATCCATGGAGTTGCATAGGCACATGCTTCGCCGTGCGGAATGTGGTAATGGGATCCAAGGATATGGGCAACGGAATGGCCTGCATTGGTGTGGGAATATTGGAGCATCCATCCGGCCATGGAAGCGCATATCGCCATCTGCTGTCTGGCCTCCACGTTTCCGCCGTGTTCCACCGCTTTTGGAAGCCACTCCGCAATGGTGCGAATCAGGGACTCGTTGATCATATCCGTGGAAGGGTCAGCGGCCGTGGATGTGTAGCCTTCAATGGCATGGCTCATGGCATCCAGTCCCGTGGCCTGTGTCAGCCTGGGAGGAATCCCAACCATAAGTTCCGGGTCAATGACCGCGTATTCCGCTCCTGCCACGGGTGCGAGGATGGGGTGCTTTACATTGTCAGAGCTGATGACAAGCCCATCCGACATCTCGCTTCCAGTGCCGGATGTGGTAGGAATCACGATCAATCCGGGAGCAGGTTCCATGGCGTTTTTAGGGTCAGCGTACCTGAGGATGGGCTCAGGATTAAACCGCAGGAGGTTGATTGCTTTGGAAGTATCCATGGGGCTTCCTCCTCCCATACCGATCACCAGGTCACATTGGTGGTCCGCGCACATCTTATAACCATCGGCTACGTTCTGGGCGGTGGGGTCAGGGACCACATCATCAAAAACAACACATTCAACCCCGCACAGCCTTAACGAATCCACGACCCGTTTATGGATGCCTGTTGCAACGATTCCCTTATCTGTTACAAGAAGGGCCTTTTTCTTTCCGAGCTTCACGGCCAGGGAGCCAATCTCACTTGCTTTTCCCGGTCCGCATAGCAGCTTTACTTTTTGTTCTAACATGTATTCTCCCATAATATCATAGCTCCTTTATCTCTGTTTTTTTATATCTTCCGAAGATTCTTTATAGCCCATGGTAGCTACCACAAACAGCAGTATCACGGAGCCTGCCGCGGCAACTGTCATGATTAAGGATGCACTTTTCCAGGAACTGGAAGCAGCACCCACAATTACGGGCGTGGAGGCAAATACTCCAATGTAGTACAGCATGTTGATGATTGACATGGAATATCCGATCAGCGCCGGCCGCCTGCTGAGCATTGGTGCAAGGCAGAAGATGGAGGTCATCACCAGACCGCCTGGACAGATTGCGCTGACCAGTACATGGATGATGTAGGTGGACGGTCCGAGGTAGGGCATGGTATAGCACAGAAGGGCAGTACCCACCGCACCTATAATGGCAATTACAAAGGGCTTGCCTGTCTTTTCCACCAGGACGCCGCACAGGATACAGAAGGGGATTCCAAACAGTCCATTGAGGCTGGAATAGAAGTTTGCTGTCTCAGCCGTCAGGCCATAATAGCCCTGGAACAGCTGGGGATAGCAGGTGATAAAGCCAAACAACACAAAGGCGATGCAGAACATGGCCAGTGACAACACATCTACCCGCAGGTTGGAAAATGCCTCTCCAATGGTTGCCTTGGAATTGTCTCCACTGTCCAAAGATGCCTGGGGAACCTGGATAAACAGGGCTACCAGCAAAAGACACAGGGCAGACAGCCCGGCCACCACCCACCACAGGGATTTAAGCCCCATGGTTTTCATAATCGGGATGCTGGCATTCATGGCAATGAAGTTGGCAACCGCGGCAAAGGTGTTAAAGATACCGGTAGCCGTGCTGGCGCCTCCTCCGGCAAACCAGGTGTTGATCATGGTGACACCTACCATGATGATCATTGCATAAGAAATTCCCTCAATGATACGGCTGACCACAACTACTGCAAAGCTGCCGCTAAGAGCGCCCAGTACATTGCCGGCTGCCAGGCAGGCCATCAGTAGAAGCAGCAGGTTCTTAGGCCCCATCTTATCCTGAATAGCTGCGCCGGGGATAGCCAGTACAATGCCTGCAATGGTGAATACGGACATCAGCAGGGCTGCCTGTGTAGTGCTTACATTCAACGCAGATGCCACATCCTGCATTACGGCCGCAATCTTTAACTGTGACACACCAACAGTAATGGCACTGATGAGAAGGATTAAAAACATCAACCATTTATTATTCTTTTTCATACGCTTTCCTCCAGTCTATATCTGCCATGCTGATCAAAATTCTTCCATGTGCAGGATTCGTGCAGCATTTTTATAAAAGTACTTATCCATGGCAACCGGATCACTGCCCAGCGCTTCCTCGGCGCACCGGATATTACAGTCGCAGGTGTCAAAGGGCCAGTCTGTTGCATACATAACTCTGTCCTCCCCGAACAGTTCCACTGCCTTTGTTATATCAGCGGCGCCCCTGTGGCTGGTTTCCACATACACATTTTTGTAATTATGCTTTTTCACTTCCGCCGAAAGTGCTTCCAGCTCACCGCCGCAGCTCCCTCCGCCATGGGCAGGCACGATAATATAGTCAGGGAATTTTTTCAGCAGCTCAAAGGTGTAATCTAGTGTCCCATAGTTTAAGTTGGTCATCGCAAGGTAAGGGGAGTCCGGCTTATAGTAGTCATTGACACCACAGTGGTATGTAATGGGGAGTCCAAGTTCTCCGAAAAGCTTAATGGGACGTTCACAGCGTTTATCCGTAATCTCGATATTCTGTATGATCGGATGGATTTTCAGGCCCTTGGCGCCCATCGCGATATCGCGTTTGAGCTTTTCCATCATTTCATCATCAGGTAGGTCAAAGTCAGGGCAGGTAAATGGAATGTATCTGGAATCCAGCTTGGATGCCGCCAGGGCTTCCTCAAAGCTGGTGTTGGGCATAATGGGCAGGGACACCACGTAGTTAACCCCGCAGCGGTCCATCATCTCTCCTGTGGTGTAGATGTTGGCCCTGTCCCAGATGCGGTATTGGCCCGCATCGATCAGCACGTTCTGGGCTGTCTGGTCCGGTACAATAAGGGGACGGGTAAAGCCGGATTCCTCCAGGTCCTTGAATGGGTCAAATCCGTCCTCGTGAGGCACGATACCCGGGCGCTTAAAGGCAATGTTCTTGTTTTCATGGAAAATGTCTCCCAAATGGGTGTGGAAATCAATGATTCTGCGTTTCATATTAACAGCCTCCTATTATTAATTTTGTTTTTCATAAACAACCTTGCCGCCGCAGATGGTCATGTCAATCTCTGCGGTACCGATTTCATCTGCCGGGCAGGTCATTACATTCTTGTCAAGAATCTGGAAGTCGGCAACCTTATTAATTTCGATGGAACCGCGTCTGTGCTCCATGTGTTCCTGGTAGGCGCCGTTGATGGTGTACATGCGGATGGCATCCTTGCGGCTCATGCCCAAATCGGTCCTTGCGGACACACCGGCGGGAGTGGTCCTGGTGACTGCAAACTGCATGCCCTGTCTCCAATTAAGCGAAAAACAGGTGGAGTCAGAGCCGCCGGTCTGGACGGCACCCAGGTCAGCGTAAGCCTGATAGTTGAAGATTTCCTCCCTGTCGCTGAGGACCGGGGTGTTCCAGCCAAATACGATATTGGCAGCGGTCGGCTGGATTGCGGCCAGGATATCAAACTTTGCCATCTTGGCCGCACATTTTCTGGTCTGGTCGTCACAGTGGATCAGGAAATGCCGCAGATTCTTTCCGGGGTAGAGCTGCTGTGCCTCGGCAATGGCATCCACGCAGACGTCCATGGATTTTCCGCCCATGGAGTGGATGGCCATTTGCCAGCCTTTCCGGTGCAGTTCCAGGATGGTTCGGCGGATTTCATCAGCCTGTTCCTCATCATTGCCGTTCCAGGCAGAACCGCCGGCTCCCTGGGGACGGTCAAATTCCTTTCTCAGCCAGTGCGGACCATCTGTGTCCACAAAGAATTTGACCGCATCTGCCTTGACCCATTCCCTGTCACCCCACTGCGGGGTACGGATGCGGTCTGTTCCGCGTATAATGGCGTCATAGCCGGCTTCTCCCATAATGGCGGAAAAAATGTTGATGTCAACCCTGGCCGTCAGCCTTCCTTCCTGCCTCAGCTTTTCATAAATCCACATGGGCCTGGTTCCCCAGGTGCCGCGGTAGAGGTATTCCCCTCCCTCCCCCAGGATATCATTGTGGGAAGTGATGCCCTGGCGGTTGCACTCGTGCTGGACGCGCAGAATGCAGTTTTCCAGTTCCTGGTCGCTTAAAATGGGGCATGCTTTAAGAAGAAGGTTTTCAGCTCCCCACTCATTGAAGCGCCCGGTCAGCTTACCGTCCGGCGTGCGTCCAATGGTGCCTACGCTGTGGGGGACCGCAGGATAGGAGTCATCCATCCCGGCCAGCTTTAAAGCCGCGCTGTTGCAGACCAGGGTATGCAGGGAAAAGTCCGTGAGTACCACGGGAACATCTCCTGAAACAGGGTCCAGGTCCCAACGGTTCATCAGACGGCCTTCATCAGCCAGCTCTTTTATATTGCTGTCCACGAAACCGCATCCGAAAACCCATTCCCCAGGGCCTGCTGTTGAAGCGGCAAGTGCCACCTTGTCTTGGATGACTTTAAGTGAGTTGAATTGCGGTCCATTTAAGTCCAGGAAAGCAGGAGACATGGTAAATCCGGTGTGACAGGCATGCATGTGGGAATCATTGGAACCGGGAAGCACCAGTTTTCCATTTGCATCAATTACCTTTGTGTTCCTTCCAACATAATATTTTATCTCGTCCGTGGTGCCACGGTCGATGATAGTACCATCCCTTACCGCCACGGCCTCACAGTAAGAAAACAGCCGGTCCACGGTGCAGATAGTTCCGTTCAGGATAACTAAATCAGCGAACATATTCAGATACCTCCAGTTTTTTCGTATTTCTATTGCAATTTGATTGTTTATAATTTATCATGATTATAGCTTCTTATATGGAACCTATATACTATCAGTAATGATAGTGTGAGTAATAGTCCTAAGATTTCTTATACTATCATCTGGTTTTTTGGGCATTTTAGGGTAAGGGGATTAAGTATGCAGTCTGTGAATAAAAGAATTTATCTTCGCCGTCCCAGGGTAGAACGTGAATTTAATAACATCTCATCCTATCCGCTGACCATCCTTCAGGCAGCCATGGGGTTTGGAAAAAGCTCATCCATCCAGGCATATATGACGGCCAAGGCGTATTCGCCCATCTACATTCCTCTGTCAGCCAGCTGTGGTTCCATTGCCTATTTTTGGGAACGTCTGATTAACTTAATTGAGAAACGCAATGAAAACCTGGGCAGCCGTCTTAAAAATTTAGGCCTTCCCATGGATATGGCACAGCTGGCCAAAATCGTGAACCTGATCAGCGACACGCAGTTTGAGACCCCGGTCTGGATTATACTGGATGATTATCAGTTTATTGACGAGGGAGGGACGGCCAAACTGTTGTCGGCCATTGTAACGGAGAATATCCCCAATCTGCATCTGGTTCTGCTGACCCGCAGCATCCGAGCACTTCCTGTTACCGAACTGATATCCAAGGGACTGTGCTATATCATTTCACAGGATACCCTGAGATTTCGCAAACCTGAGATAAACCAGTATTTCCGCCTGCAGGACATGGAGGTGTCGGGAGAGAATACGGATAAGATATATAGGTGGACCGGCGGATGGATTACAGGGATTTATCTGTTGAGCCAGAGACTTAAGAGCGGGGAGATCACCCTTAGCAATGAGCCGTTGGAAGTGCTTTTGGAGAATAACTTTTATAAGACGTATGCTCCGGAGGTACAACAGCTCCTGGAGGAATGTTCGTTTTTGGACAGTTTTACCTCGGATCAGGCGGTCTGTATTACCGGAAATACCGGTGCCCCTGCAATCCTGCGGGAACTTCTTACCAGCAATGCGCTGATTGTGTTCCATGAGGAATCATCCCATTATCAGATTACGGATATTTTTAAGGCGTTTCTGCAGAAGAAAGCAGAAAGCAAAGGCTGCGCAACAGCCCAGCTCTACCAGAGGATGGCGGAATGGTTCATGGGACACGGAAACCAGTTCCGTGCATATAACTATTTTTATCTGGCAGGGGATTATGACAGGATATTAAGGGATTTGGATTCGGATCAGAGTCTGGATATCGGAGCAATCCAGTATCATATGATAAAAGAAATCCTGGAAAAGATTACCCAGGACAAGGAATTTACCTATCCGTTAGCCATGCTTCGCTATTTGCGGGCCAGCCTGCTTTGGTCACCTGACCTGATCCAGGCAAAGAAGTTGATTGTTCAGAAGCTGGAGACGATGGAGCGATATTTTAAACAGAGCACACTTCCTGTTCCGAGGAAAAGCAGGATTCTGGGTGAAATTCATAATACCTGGATTTTCTGTGCCTTTAACGATCCATATGAGATCGTGGAACATGCAAAAAAGGCTGTGGGATATTTTAATGGACGTTATTCCTGTATTGTGAGCAACCAGACCGAGTTTACCTACGGTGCGCCCAGCATGCTTTACACCTATTATACAAAACCGGGACATCTGGCAGCGGACGCCTCCTTTATATCGGAACAATATTCCTGGCTGGAACGCGCTGTGCAGCACTGCGGCCATGGATGCCGTAACCTGATTCAGGCAGAACTTTCCCTGGAAACCGGTGAATTTGATGCGGTCAGGCTGCCTGCCCGCAAATCAATCATTGAATCCAGAATGTATAACCAGCAGGCATGGGTTGTGACTTTAAAGGGGAAGGAGTCCATATTTGTGAAGGAGATTGATGCGGTCTACGGGGAGGATATGAAACAGGCGCAATACACTTGCCTGTAATGCGGAAACCGCCTTTGTCCGAAGAAGCGGACCATATGGTGAGTTTTTACAGCAGTTTTATCTGAAAAAACCAAATGGGATCCCTAAGGGCCGTGCTTCAGAAGGAGTAGCGGTTGACGCATAAATGGTCAGAGGAAATAAAAGGATAATAACCAGGGAGAAACTCAATGAAAGGATTTTACGTAGCTTTGCAGCAGACATGGGGCACACCTCCAACTATTCGCGAAAGTCTAGTTTAACGAATAGTTGGAAGGATACGAACATATGTTCTTATTATCTATCTTATCTATATCTACAATTAAATCCATTTGATTATAATTGAATAATGTTTTGTAAACAATCCGGTCACTGCTTTCTGGTGGCTTGGTTGTAATATAAATAAGGAGGTTTTTGTATGAAACTTTTAAACTCTGTGAGGAAGTATGGCGCATTGCCGGTTGCTTCCGG
>Ga0129308_1000125_pt1 | contig 132571 bp, 107 predicted proteins | sample L827metagenome_FD_94440 | JGI IMG/M metagenome (GOLD analysis project Ga0129308, IMG submission 94440) | Ring-tailed lemur group fecal microbial communities from Wisconsin, USA - L827 metagenome | ecosystem: Host-associated > Mammals > Digestive system > Large intestine > Fecal | place: USA...
CGACATCGACAACACCGCACGCACCTCCAACCTGACCATCCAGTCTATCGCCCTCAAACAGGGACGCAAGACGGGGACACTTTGGAACGGCGGCACACTGACACCGGTAGCCGAAGGAGCACTGGCCACCTCTCCCCTATTAATGGAATACAAAGAGGTAGATTACACCGCCTTAGCGAATGCCAATACAGGAGTAACCGAAAGTGCCATCTACACCTATCCCACGCTCGATACCGACAAGGCCTACCTGATTATCAAAGGAACGTACCACGACCCGGTTACCAACAGCGATAAACCGGCTGCCTACACCGTTCCCCTTCAAAAGACGGACGGCGCTACGGGTATCACTGCCGACATCGCCATCCTACGCAACAACCGCTACAAACTGCGCATCATCGACGTCACCAGCACCACAATGGCTGCCGCCTTCGAGATCGAAGACTGGACAAGCAGCGGCGGCATCATCGTTAAGCCGGAACCACCGGTATCACCGATAACATTCACCGCAGACGGTATGGATGTAGCAGATGTCGGAGACGATCATATACGCGTAGACGTGGGCGGCGGAACATTTACCCTGACAGTCTCCCATATCAACAACAAGCCGGTCACCATCGAAGCCACTCCCACATACGAAGATACCTATGGCGACGGCGCCAGCAACTGGATCACGATCACCAATTCTGTCACAAGGGCTGCTACCGGGGTTGCAAAAACAATCACCATAGCAGCAAACAACAGCGCCGATGCAGATCAAAAGCCATACGAAGTCCATATCGGCTATATCACCGTCAAATGGGGAGATACAGCAGAGGAACAAACAAAACTGACTGTTTATCGCGGAGCATCATCGGTTACTTATCTGGATCCGGCTGCAGGACAAACAGTACGCTTTGCCGCCGTAAAAATGAGGGATGACAGGTATTGGGCACCTATCAATGTAGGGGCAACGACAGCGAAGAACAAGGCTGCCACTTCCGGTAATATTACCGCCGATTGCGGCAAGTTGTTCCAGTGGGGGCGTAATAGCGGTGTAGATGCAATAAATAATCCTTCGGATGATATAGTTTCCGACAGTCGTCCTGTAGCAGTAGATGGTGTTGTTCCTGAGATGTCAGCATGGGATGGCAAGCATATTACATCAAGTGATTCAGATCCTAATACCCAAAAGAACTGGTTGCTATTCGTGGCAGATACAGATAATCCTGAATCGGACATAGAAGGTGCCTGGTATCAGCAGCTTTGGAACGCTAATGAAGGGAAAGAGAATACGGATGTTGCTAAAACCGCAACAGATCCTTGTCCAACAGGTTGGCGCGTTCCTACTCAGGCTGAATGGGTTGCTATCGGTGCAGATAATAGTACTGTATATACTTGGAGTCCAGGTAACCTTAATTTATCTATTCCCGGAAAAGAAAGCGGAGAGAACCTTGTCTTGCCTGCTGCGGGCAGCCGCAGCAACAGTACTGGAGCTTCCTTCAATCAGGGCACCTACGGCTACTACTGGTCGTCATCTGTGCCTGCCACTAGCACCTACGCCAGCTTCATGAACTTCTTTAGCGCAGGTAATCTGAATACGGGCTCGAACTACCGTGCCAACGGCTTCTCTGTGCGCTGTATCCAGGAATAACCGTTCAGTCATCACTAACAAAAACAAATATGGTATGAATAAAGCAGATATAGTTAAAGAGTTATCCTCCCGGCTCGGTTGTACGCAGACCGAATGCCTGCATATAATCAATACGTGGCAGGAAATAATCAGCGACAACCTTACTCAGGGAAACAAAATCATGCTCCAGGGATTCGGCACCTTCACCTGCTGGCAACAGACAGAACGACCGGGCCGCAATCCGAGAACCGGTACTCCCAGCATGATCCCTCCACGCGTCAGCGTCAAGTTCAAACCGGGGAAACTTCTATTACAATGGCTGAATAAAAAGTAACCTAACTAAAATGATGGTGTGCAAAGTATAAATCACTTTTGCACACCATCCTATCCTATCTATTCCAATTTCTCTTATATCGTCATTCTATTTTTATTCTGTTCTTAAAGCATTAAATTTCTAACAGAATTCTAATCACCGGCGACACAAGCGATCCTTCCGATCCGGAAGTGACCTACCGGACGTTTCACACACAGAAAAGACTCCGGATCAACAATCACATGCACATCTATACGAATCATTATGATTATCGAATGACCAGTTACGAAGCACTGAATCCCTATGAGGCGCAAACAGAATACTTTAAACCCAGAAACGATAAACCTTAGATGCTATAGTAGACAGGGGGGGGGGGAATTGAATAAAATGGCAGTAGTCATTAAATTCTTTCTTCTGGGGGGGAGGTACAAAAATAAAATTTAAAAAGTGACCGCGACAGGATTCAAACCTGTAACCGGCTGATCCGTAGTCAGCTACTCTATTCAGTTGAGCTACGCGGCCAATCTTTATGTATCTGTTTAAACTGTGATCTCAAATGGTGACCGCGACAGGATTCAAACCTGTAACCGGCTGATCCGTAGTCAGCTACTCTATTCAGTTGAGCTACGCGGCCAATCTTTATGTATCTGTTTAAACTGTAATCTCGAATGGTGACCGCGACAGGATTCAAACCTGTAACCGGCTGATCCGTAGTCAGCTACTCTATTCAGTTGAGCTACGCGGCCATTGTTTCGTGATTGCGAGTGCAAAGGTAGTGTTTTCTTTTAAACCTGCAAGACTTTACTACATCTTTTTTTCAAATTAATCTAACATTTTTGGATTGAAGATCAAGTAACCGATATTCAGTCCAAAGTTGAAATTCTTCGCCGGATAGCTATATCCATTGGCATACAGACTAATAGAGGCAAAAGGTAATTGCAAAACCAGGGCTGCCTCTCCCATACACTTAAATGAATGAAGAAATTTTCCATAATAAGGAGCTGCCACATAAGGATTCTCACTTTTGATCTCCTTCTTTATTTCATATAACGGCGCAAAACCATATAAATCCAGACGAAAATGCAGAAGTTTACTGAACTTATAGATCGGTGAAATCCCGGCAGCAAAATATTGATTTGCCCGGAAAGCTTCATTAAACACGATCTTACTATGAGGTGTGGGAGTAAATGCCGGAGCCTGTAAAACCGATGCCGTATAGTTATTCATCAGGTTTTTACTCGACACGACCACTTCACCCTGAAGCCCCAGATTGAAACGATCACTCAACACTTCGTAGTGCTGCCACTCCCCTTTCAATTGCAACCAACTATGAACCTTTCTCTTAAACGGTTGACTTTCTGCTGTCTGCGAGGAAGGATCATAATTCTCCATCCCTGTAACATATTGTGCTATCAGGAACTGTTTTCGCCCGGATATGGGATATTGTTTGGCATCCAACGAATTACGCTCTATACTGAGCGAACCGCTGAATAGGTTATACCAGCTATGATCAAACCTCGAATTAGGGAACAACATGCTGTTGCTTTGGAAATAATAATCATTCAACTGCCCATAAGCGAATCCTATCTCCGACTTAGCCCTGTTCAGGAATGGGAATCCCAGTTTTAACTTCATATATAGTTCCTTTTGCTTTATGAAAGCCGGTAATACATCTTCATAGAACAAAGATTGGCTCTCCTGATATCTTTTATCAGAATAAACACCTTCCCAATTAAGATATGTCGGAATTTTGGTCTGCAAATAAATCCTCCCGCTCAGTAACACTCCGCTAAAGGAATTTCCCACCTGGAAATTAGCATTAACATCGGCAGCAAAACGACCTAAATATTGATATCCTAATCCCAGAAATAATTGGTTTGCCTGGTGTGATGAAATATTGCCGCCAAAACCGACCGTTATTTCTTCTTTCATTTTTACGTCCAGATAAAGATCGAACTTTTTCTCCCTGCGATTGTAAACGGCATGTGGCATGATCTCTCTGATCTTGGAAGAGGTAAGCATTTTGAAATAAGCCCGCTTGAACTCTTCCATCGAAAACTCATGGTTGATGTCACGATGTAACTGCGACTCTATATATTTACGCTGCGACTCGGATACTCCCGTCACATAGATATTCTGGAAAATCAATGGAGGCAAACTTTCCTTATAAGCAGCCCTTCGCATATTCACTTCGGCAAGCGGCACCCTGCGGGGAACTCGCTGCTTAATCGAATCGATCATTCCCATAGTACGTTTATAACCAATATCCATCAGTTCCTTTGCCTTCTGAAAATCCAGTAATGAGACGGTCGGGAAGCTGAACTTGATCATCATACCGTCTTCTTCGGGAACATCATAGTCTGTCTTTTGCATAATCATAGTCTCCAACTGATTATATGCATTGTTGGAAGGCTTGTTATTCCCTCCGGCTACAGTAGAACCAAAAATGAAATCAGGATGGAAAGCCTCTTTCATCGGACCAACCGGGAAATTATCATAAATGCCACCGTCAAACAAAGGAATGCTGTCTTTCCAGATCGGTTGAAAAAAGAAAGGAAAAGTCATGGAAGCACGCACCGCATCTCCCAGGTCACCATTTTTAAATATGATCGCTTTCTTTGTATAAATATCGGAAGCGACACAGCGGAACGGAACGAACAGATTATCGAAATTCCATCCGGCTTTAGCTGTTGCCTGCGAAAAAAGAGCCATGAAAGCCTGATTCATCTGGATCGGATTGATAAGGCTCTGCGGCAAAAAGTTTGCTTTTATCTGCAGAGAGTCGGTCATGTCGATAGAAAAATGACCGAACTCAGGCGTTGGGTCAGGTCGTTTGAAATAATACTTATACTCATTTTCTACCGTTCCTGTCTGCCAGTAACTAAATTCTTCCGACAACATTAATGCCAGCATTTCTTCCGGCGAATATCCCATAGCATACAAACCACCGATAATGGACCCGATAGAGGTTCCAGTTATATAATCAATAGGTATTCCATTTTCTTCAAGCGCTTTTATTACCCCGATATGTGCAGCACCTTTCGCACCTCCTCCGCTTAATACCAACCCTACTTTCTGGGCGTTGAGCAGTTGCAGGGAGATCAGAAAAAAGGTTGCCAGAACAGCTACTTTCTTCATAAATTACTTTTTCTCTGTTTACATCTTCAAATGTAAAGCTAATTTCTCAGACTGCAAGGAAAGTAGATTGCATATTATGGAAATATTTAGAGGTACAATCAAAAATATTATGAAAATCAATTAATTTCAGGAATTATTTAAAATATTATGATACATTTGTCGAAATTTGTAAGGGATTAGTCTTTATTACAGTTTTATGGGAATGCTTATTTCAATAAATAATCTATTTTTGATGTTAACAGTGGAAACAACCTTATTACTTCTGCTTCTTCTGGTTTCGGTTGTTATCTCTTTTTTCCTGTTGTACCGAAATCGGAAATTAGCCGGAGAGAACGATCTATACAAAGTCAAACTGGCAGGAAAACAAATATTGAACGAAACTGTAAAAGAACGTCTTTTTAGTATCGATATCCTGGATAATCTTCCTTTTCCGGTTTTCGTCAAAGATATCAATGATAATTACAAATATATCTATTGGAATAAAGAAGCCGAGTTACAGTCCGGAACTAAACGTGAAGAAGTCTTGGGACATACAGACTTCGATATTTATGGTGCAGAACGAGGTATGAAATACCGCAAAGTCGATGAACAACTAGTCAGGATAGGCGAAAACTACAGAGCAGAAGAAGATTACATAACTCCGGACGGCATTCTGCATAATACGATCGTACATAAATCCATCATCTCCCACGACAAGAACAAATGGCTCCTGATCGTTCGCTGGGATATTACCCAGATAAAGGAATATGAAAAAGAGCTGATCCAGGCCAAGGAAAAACTGGAAGATGCAGCAGATACACAAAATCTGGTATTGACCAGCATAAACTTTGGATTGATCTATATTGACAAAAAATATAAGGTACAATGGGAATCTACGTCCAATCTGCAGGGAAAAGCCAAAGGGCGGCGCTATACACCGGGAAAAGTCTGCTATGAAACCGTTATGGGAAGAAAAGAACCCTGTACCCAATGTGCACTCAGCGAAGCAATCAAAAAAGAACAACCGGTCCGTCATGAGTTTTCTGACGGCGAAACGACATTCGAGATCAGTGCAATTCCCGTCTTCGATCATTCGGAAACGAATGTTATCGGCGGCTTAATGAAGATAGAAGATATTTCAGACAAAAAAAGAATAGAACATCTGATGTATGAAGTAAAGAAAGCTGACGAAGCAAACCATTTAAAATCAGCATTCCTTGCCAATATGAGCCATGAGATCCGTACACCGCTGAATGCGATAGTCGGTTTCTCTAACTTATTGACGGAGACGGATGACCCGGCTGAAAAACAAGAATTTGCACATATCATTTCCACCAACAATGAACTCCTGCTCCAATTGATAAACGACATTATAGATATGGCTAAAATCGAATCCGGTTCGTTGGATTATGTATATACCCAGACAGACATAAATGAACTGATGGAAGAGATTTGCAACCAAATGAAACTGAAGAACAGATCAGAAGAAGTCAGTATATCATTCGACCAGAAACTTCCTCTATGTATCATTTGCACAGATCGTACCCGGCTGATGCAAGTGATGATCAACTTCCTTACAAATGCGTTGAAGTTTACACCTCAAGGGACTATCACATTTGGCTACACATTGGATGAAACGGAAAAAAATATCCGTTTTTATGTGAAAGACACCGGAATAGGCATACCGGAAGATAAAAAAGATAAGATTTTCCACCGCTTCGTCAAACTGAATTCATTCGCCCAGGGCACAGGACTAGGACTTCCTATCTGTGCCATGATAGCCGAAAAATTCGGAGGAAATATAGGCGTTGAATCCAGAGAAGGAGAAGGATCCCTGTTCTGGATCGAAATCCCGGTACAAAAAGCTGAATAAACCTAAAGAAAGACAAAGGATGACAACCAATATATAGGTCAGTGTGTTTTCTTTTTCATACTTTTGCAACCTAAAAATAAAAGCAGCCGATGTCGAAACATTTAATCGTTTTCACAGGTATAATCCTATCTGTTTCTTTTTTATCCGGAAAGGCCCAAAATACAGAGCCAACCGATACACTTCATAAAGAAGCCATTTTTGTTGACGGACAGCAATTGAACGAGAAACAACTTAAACGTTATTATCGGCAATTACGAAAAGACTCCATCAGAGCTAACAAAAAAATATGGTGGTCGGTCCTTGGAGGGCCGTCTTATACTCCGGAAGCATCACTCGGTGTTGGCGGTGCCGTGTTGGCCAGTTTCAGAATAAATAAGAACGATACAATCTCGCAACGTTCCTTCCTTCCGGCGGGCATCAATCTTTCGATAAACGGAACAATCGTGGTTGCAGGAGCCGGGACATTCTTCTTCAATCAGAATAAATTCCGTATTTATGCCAGCTACGGATACAGGAACGAACCGGCACATTATTATGGAAAGGGGTACGAAACGATTGAACATGTAGACAGAAGCGATTCGACCACCCGTTATCACCGGAGTTATTTCCAGATCTATCCCCGCTTTGTCTGGGAGATACGCCCCCACTTTTATCTGGGAGGACTGTTCGATATAAACTTTACGGATGCCTCGGATATTAATCCGGTAATGGAAATAGATCCCTACTTTAACCGGTTCAAACGGAAATATCTGAATGTAGGTATCGGTGGATTGATCCAATACGACACCAGAGACGATGTTGCCACACCGACACGGGGCGTATTACTAAGTGGAAATATGAAGGCTTTCGGCAAGTATCTCGGAGGCACTTATAATTATGAAATACTGGAACTCGAATACCGGCATTTTGTAAATGTGTTCCGCCCCCGAAGTACGCTGGCATGGATCGCCAAAAGTCAGATCGGCATGGGAGATGTCCCCTACTCCGAATTACCGTCTTTCGGTTCGCCTTTTGACCTGCGCGGATATTACTGGGGTAAATACAGGGATAAGTCTATGGCTTACGGAATCGTGGAATACCGCCATATGTTCGGTTCCCAGGCTAAATACAAAAGCGGAAACTTCTGGGCTAAGTGCGGTTTTGTCGCCTGGATGGGAACCGGAACGATCGGTAATACTCCTTTTGACTGGAATAAATGGAAACTGAATTTCGGTGCCGGATTACGTGTACAAATGCAACCGGGTAAAAATTTCCGACTGGATATAGGAAAGGAGCCGGGATTGGATGGAGTGCAAGTTTATATGAATATGACAGAAGCATTTTAAAGGAATTGCCAAAACAGGACTACCATTATAATTATCAACCATTACAGCTTCTTCGTAATTTTCTTATTTGGAAACTCCAGTTCCCTCCGCAGGGAACTACAATTTCCTGCCTGGGAAACTGCAGTTTCTTCCCTGGGAAATTCCAGTTTCCTGCTTAGGAAACGAGAACGATACTACATAAAAAAACTTCCGTTGCCAGTAACATGAATTACGGACAATGGAAGTTTTATTTATATTTCAAATATGCCGACTAGAACGACAGCTTCATCGAAAAGCGAACACCTTTTGTCTGTATGCCCGGATGATCGCGGTAAGTCAAACGCCATACATAATCGAGACGAAGGAACTTAAAGATGTTTTCGATACCTACCCCGGCTTCCATATAAGGCGTATTTCCTAATGTATAGGATCCTTCCGGGAACAAATACAGATCTTTACCGCCATAATAAGGATTATTCTTATCCGTCAGATTCCCCCACATACCACGGAATGAAAGCACCTCTCTCCATTTCAGCTTTTTAATCAGCGGAAGACGGTTCAAAAGAAGTCCGTTCATGAAATAGGTAACATCCCAGGATGCGTATTCATCACTGATAAATTCCATTGCGTTCATGTTCGTATAGGACTCCGGCTGGATTGTATATGACAAGTTTGCATTTGGCAATATCAGCAATGGATAAGGAACCTTGTCCCACACCTTGCCTGCCTTACCGATAATATCGATGTATCCGAAAGCAGAGAACCAGAAACGTTTCTGGATACCCAGGTCTGTACGGTTATAGGTATAATCGGCACCCAATACACCTTTTCTTGCTGTAATATGGCTCAAAGTGATTACCGGAGCATCGAAAGTAATCGGATAACGGTAATTACGTGTCTGATAGAATTTCTCGTTCGGAGCATAGCGGAACTTAAATTCCAACTCTGTCATTGAATAAGATTTTATCGGAATGATACGGCCATCTTCTTCTATTCTGTCGAAAACAGCATAGTCTGTCGAATATTCTTTCTTGTTACGCAGGACTGCACCGTAAGCAATACCGTTATAATGTTCGCGATAGTAAGTCAACTCGGCATTTCTCAAATAAGTAGCACGGGTATCTCTCTGACGTTTCCATGCCAGGAAGATATTATCCTTATTGGTGTACATATATTGTTGTCCCAGCTGGTTGATATCGTACAGATATTCCAAACGGATGGAATTGACCGGATACTCTTTACGATATTCTTTCTTGTCATTGAACGAATACTCTATCAAACCATTATATTTGATCTTCCGGTCCGTCGTACCGTAAGCGGCATATCCTTCCAGGAACAATCTTTTACTGAATGCAGTCGTAGTCGTACCTCCGACACGGAAGCGGGCACCTTCGATCGCATTACCACTGATAAAGGTATTGGCCGGTCCAAACTCAAATTTGTTTTTAACAGGATCGGTGCTTGTTCCTATATATCCCGAAGTCAGGATCGTTACGATCTTCTCCGTCACATAGAATATCGGAACCGAACGTAATTTCTCCATCAGCTTATCGACCGTATTCTGATTCCGCTTTCCGGCTTCCTCGGGACGATTCAGGTCCCAGAAATCTTCTGGTTGCTTGTAGGCATTCTGCAACGTGATGACCGGAGCACTTTCTTTAAATATCCCATCGTCCTCAGGAGGCAGGAAAGAGTGATTGCTGTATATGTTCAGTCTTCGGGCATACATACCTTTCGACTTCTCCGTTAACTTGAAGTCTACATTTATATCATCTTTGGTTATGATACGTGTTCCGTCTTCCGTCCTTTCAAAAGTCTGTTCGATCGTCATACCACTGACAAAGTTCAGGTTGATGTTTTTAGGAACATTCAATATCGCTTTCTTAACGAAATAGGTAGAATCGAGCGTCACGAACAAATGGCCCGTAAAGCCAAAGCCTTCGGAAACAAAAGGAACAAACCCCAGATCTACACATTGCTGTCCGTTGACCTCCAGTGTATCGAGCAGATAATACTTATAGAAATTCGGCCCCATACTGGACAGCGGGCTTACAAAACGTTGAAGGAAGAGAGGAATATCATTCTTGAAAATATCTACTTCACGAAAAACTTCTCCCAGGAACTGCTGCATACCATCACGTGAAAAAACTTCATCCACACCGGCAGCCTTGGCTCCCAATACGACTCTTTTCTCCACCTTAGGATCTTTACGGTAAAAGACACCTTCTACCTTTTCTTTTTCCGATACGGGCAGAATGGTCTTACCGATATCCAACGTATCAATATAATCGACAAGGAAGTCGAATTTACTGGGTTTGCCATTTTCCTTTTTGGGCTTCGGATGATAATCGTTCATTGCGAAAACCATCTTCTCATACTGGCTGTAGCTGAAGTAATCGTGGTTGCGCGGATTGTTACTTTCGCGTGAATCGATCACATTCTTAACGAAGGCGACGGCCGGATTCTCTTTTTTACTGTATTTTTCCTTTTTGGGCTTGACCACAACTTCCGAGATAGCAAAACTGGAAGGTGCCAAAGCTATCTTGAAATAATTCTTCTTTCCGACAGCAACTTTAAACTCTTTTTCTTCGTATCCCAGATAAGAAATGGATAAAGTTCTTTCATTAGATGATGTTGTCAGTGAAAACTTCCCGTCATCGTCAGTCGTTGCTCCGATAGTTGTACCTTTCAGTATAACTGAAACATATGGTAACGTTTCTCCGGTGATCGAGTCCGTTACAATTCCGTTTATTATTGTGTTCTGACCCTTTGATGCAAAAGCTATCAAAACGAATGTCAGAATAAAAACAATCTTCTTCCCCATTATTTTATATTAACTCCTCGTTAAACTCCGCAAAATTATAACAGATTCTTTTTTCTGAATGTTCCAAATTGAACCGATTATATTCCAATTGACAACAAAATCCATTAAAAGCCCCTAATATTGATGTTTTCAAATTGAATTTATACGATCCATAATGAAATCCTTTCTTGCATCCACAGACAATTGGGGTACTTCGATCAATGTATAACCTGCATTCTCATAAACATCTCTCATTACATAATATGTATCTATCGCTTCATTAAATGATTGTTTACGTTCTTTATCCGTATGGTATATACTTTCCCATGGGGGAAGTATAAATACTTGTTCACTATACCGATATTTATTAACGGCCAGTTCTATATATTTCCGGTCGTTCAACCCTATTAACTGTGCATAAGCCAAAGTATCAGGTATCCCCCTGTCAAAGAAAAGGACACCATCCTCCTTTGCATGTGTAAGATACGAATCGACAGAGCGCTCCAGCATTATCTTCGTATATAACCCGGTATCTTTCCAGGGCAAAGCATCTCCTCCTTGCAGTTGTTGTTCTTTGATTATATCTCGTGCAACCTCTTTTACAGTCTTTAATCCATCTTTTTCAAGTTCTTCAATTAGCGATGTTTTACCTGTTCCAGGCCCTCCGGTAATCACATACAAGCCTCTATTATTCAACATGTTCAGTCATCTTTAAGATTATTATGGTAAAAGGAAACACAATCCGGAAGAAAAGCAATGACACCGGATATGTACTCGCAAATATACTGGATTATTTCTTTATATGTATCAATTCTCTCTTAATTTTAACAATTCACTTTTGTTTTCTCCTGTCAATCTTTCTACCTTTGTCCGCGAAAAGGGGTGCCATACTGTAAACGGGCTGAGATTATACCCTGTGAACCTGATGCGGGTAATGCCGCCGTAGGAAAGACAGACAAGGCTTTTCCCTCCTTTGGTATGTAAATATGAAAACAGATACGACGTATCGCTATCCGGTAGCACTTACAATTGCCGGTTCCGACAGTGGCGGCGGAGCTGGTATACAAGCAGATATCAAGACATTTTCTGCCATCGGTGTTTACGGAGCTTCCGTCATAACATCGGTCACAGCTCAGAACACCCAGGGTGTCAGAGGCATTCAGGCTATTTCTCCCGAGATATTGAAAGGGCAACTCGATGCTGTCTTTGAAGATATTACGATCGATGCTGTGAAGATAGGAATGGTACATAACAAGACGGCGGCCGAAATTATCGTTGAAACAATAGACAAATATTCTCCCGCATATATCATACTAGACCCGGTGATGATCTCTACCAGCGGGAATAAATTACTACAGGATGATGCCATCGAAATCATTGTCCGCGAACTGTTCCGCCGGAGTACGTTGGTCACTCCCAATATCGACGAAGCGGAATACCTGTCAGGTGTAAAGATCTTCTCCGAAAAGGATATGGATTTGGCTGCCGGGAAATTATTGTCCCTGGGCTGCAAGGCCGTTTTAATGAAAGGCGGCCATCTGAAAACAAAAGATATGACCGATATATTATATATGTCGGGGATGTCTCCTGTCCGCCTGTCTGCCGAAACGATAGAAACGACGAACGGTCATGGGACTGGCTGTACATTATCTTCGGCTATTGCTGCTTATCTTGCCTTAGGTATGAATCTGCCTGAAGCAGTCGGTTCTGCCAAAGAGTATATCACACAAGCTATTCAGAGTGGAAAAGATGTAAAAACAGGTCATGGTCATGGCCCTTTGAATCATTTTTTTGCTCCGGTTCCATTACATAAAATAGAAATGAATAGGTCATGAAACTGATAGCCATAACGACTCCTAATTTCTTTGAAGGCGAAGGTCTGATCCTGACGGCTTTATTTCAGGAAGGAATGGAAAGAGTGCATTTGCGTAAACCCCAGGGGGATAAACAGGTATTACGTTTATTATTAGATACCGTCCCGGAGGTGTTTCATTCCCGTATCGTCTTACATGATCATTTTGAACTGACAGCGGAATATAATCTTGCCGGCATCCATCTGAACAGCAGGAACCATATTATACCGGAAGGTTTCAAAGGCAGTATCAGCCGTTCCTGTCATTCCTTACAGGAAGTAAAAGAAAATCGGCAACTCGATTATGTCTTTCTCAGCCCTATCTTTGAGAGCATATCTAAAGAAGGATACGGTAGCGGTTTCTCTTTGGAAACTTTGCAGGACGCCGCTTCCCGCAAAATAATAAATGAAAAAGTAATCGCTCTGGGTGGTATCAGTAACGAAATGATCCCATCGATCCGTTCAATAGGTTTCGGGGGCGTAGCCGTTTTAGGTGCATTGTGGGGAAAAGTGCCGGATATATCACAAAAAGAAACAATTATCAATCAATATAAAAATATACAACTATGCCTGAAAAGATAAACAGCCAGTATGCTTGTTTCACGGAAGCGAACACACTTCCGTTGATGTTCATCACACACCGCACTGAAAAATATACAGAAGAAGACCAGGTCAAAATAGCCCTGGAAGGCGGATGTAACTGGATACAGATACGAATGAAAGACAATCTTACCCTCGAAGCTGCCGAAAAGCTGGTTCATTTAGCAGGATCATCCTGTCGGGTATGCATAGACGACAACCTGGAGATCGCAATTAAAAGCAAAGCTCTCATTGTACATCTGGGTAAGAAAGATATGCCGGTCAGCGATGCCTGGAAGATTATCCGTCAACAAGGATACGGCGACCTTTTCCTGGTAGGTGCTACTGCCAATACCTTTGAAGATATCGTGGAAGCAGACAGGCAGGGCGCCTCCTATATCGGTCTTGGCCCGTATCGTTTTACGGAAACAAAAAAAAACCTGAGCCCGATACTCGGTCTCGAAGGATACAAAAGAATCATGGAACAATGCCGGGAAGCAGGACTAAAAATTCCTATATTTGCAATCGGAGGAATCCGGTATGAGGATATCGCCCCTTTGATGAGTACCGGAATTACAGGGATCGCCGTATCATCGGCTATTACCCAGGCATCCGATCCTGTAAAGGAGATGGAACGTTTCTGTTCAATAATAAAAAAGTATAGCAAGCAAATAGATTTACATTGATCAAAATATAAACAATATAACAATGGCAAACAAAAAAAATACGATGCGTATCACCTACCCATCATCGGAGAAGATATACATTCCGGGAGAGATCAATAAGATCAAGGTGGGAATGCGCAAGATCAAACTTCTGGATACCGTTACACTGAATGAAAACGGAGAAAAAGTTTGTAAGAAAAACAATCCGGTAATTGTCTACGACACAAGCGGACCATTCTCCGATCCGAAGATAAATATTGACATAACAGCCGGTATCCCACGTATCCGTGAAGAATGGTGCAGCAAGCGCAAGGATATCGAACAGCTGAGCGAACTTACATCTGAATACGGACGTAGCCGCCTGGAAGATAAAAACCTGGATGCTATCCGTTTCCCGAAACGCCACCTCCCCTATCGTGCGAAAGAAGGTAAGAACATCACCCAGATGTATTATGCCAAACGCCGGATCATTACGCCTGAAATGGAATACGTTGCCATACGTGAAAACCAACAGATCGAGGCATTGGGACTGAAATCGTATATTACACCGGATTTTGTCCGCAAGGAAATAGCAGCCGGACGTGCGATCATACCGTCCAACGTCAACCATCCGGAAGCGGAACCGATGATCATCGGTAAAAAATTCCTGGTGAAGATCAATACGAATATCGGAAACTCGGCCCTCTCTTCCGGTATCAGCGAAGAGATAGAGAAGGCGGTATGGAGTTGCAAATGGGGAGGCGATACGTTAATGGACCTTTCCACTGGTGACAATATCCACGAAACACGCGAATGGATCATTCGTAACTGCCCTGTTCCGATGGGGACTGTTCCTATCTACCAGGCTTTGGAGAAAGTGAATGGAAATGTGGAAGCACTAAGTTGGGATATCTATCGTGATACATTGATCGAACAGGCCGAACAAGGTGTAGATTATTTCACGATCCATGCCGGTCTACTGAAAAGTCATATCGATCTGACGGCAACCCGCCTGTCGGGCATCGTGTCACGCGGTGGTTCCATCATGGCGAAATGGATGCAACTGCACAATGAAGAGAACTTCCTTTATACCCATTTCGCAGAGATTTGCGATATATTGAGCCGGTATGACGTAGCTGTTTCGATTGGCGACGGACTTCGTCCGGGTTCTATTTATGATGCGAACGATGCCGCCCAGTTTGCCGAGTTGCATGCAATGGGTGATCTGACGAAGATTGCCTGGGAAAAATTCGTTCAGGTAATTATCGAAGGTCCGGGACATGTCCCAATGAACAAGATACATGAAAATATGAAGGAACAGCAATATGCTTGCCACGGGGCACCTTTCTATACATTAGGCCCGTTAACAACAGATATTGCTCCCGGTTATGACCATATCACTTCTGCTATCGGTGCGGCACAGATTGCATGGCATGGAACAGCCATGATCTGTTATGTAACTCCGAAAGAACATTTAGGATTGCCGAATAAAGAAGATGTTCGTAACGGTGTGGTTGCTTATAAGATAGCTGCCCATGCAGCCGACCTGGCAAAAGGACATCCCGGTGCCCAGGTGCGCGACAACGCTTTGAGTAAAGCACGCTTCGACTTCCGCTGGAAAGACCAGTTCAACCTGTCTCTCGATCCGGAACGGGCTTTGCAATACTATAAGGAAAGCGCTGTCACCGATGGGGAATACTGTACGATGTGTGGTCCGAATTTCTGTGCTATGCGCCTGAGTAAGGATTTACATAAAGAATGTAAAGAATAAAAAGAACGAGGGGGTGTCAAAAGCTGGTATTTACCGGACGCAGAATTCTGCGATATCTGCGTCCGGTTTATTTGTTTTGACATACCCTCAAATTATTCATGCTTCCCTGAAAACAACCTCGCAGCCAGCGCATACCCTTCATTGTATAACGCTTCCAGCTTCTCCGGATTACTTTCCGTCCGCCCCACCTCCATCTTATTTTCAGGACGGATCACAAAGGCTTTCCCTTCCGCTTCCAGTTGGTCGATATAATCGAGTACTTCGTTATAACGCTTATATCTCAGTTTGATCTGTTCACGTATAGCCGGATATTGTTTATAGATAAATCCTGGCAGATAAAAATTCTTATCTTTCTTGCGATACCCTTTATTCCGTGTCAGAATGATCACGTTTTTACTGAAACCGTCATCAATAGCCCGTTGGATGGGAATAGCATCACACACACCACCGTCTACCATCGGAATGCCGTCTACACGAGCGACCGGACAAAGGATCGGCAACGTGCAAGAAGCACAACAAATGTCCACCAACCTCTTTTTATCCTTCTTCTCTTCAAAGTATTCCGCTTTTCCCGTCAGACAATTACTCGTGACCATCACGAAGCGATCTTTCGACCTGAAGTAGGCATCATAATCGAGCGGATAGTGTTTTTCCGGATAAATATAGAACAGATATTTCATATCGATATATCCTCTGCCACGCAGGAAATGGCGCAGACCGATATAATTATATTCTTTCAATAAATCTATATTGCTGTAACGGGAGCGTCCCCGTTGCCGGGAAGCGTACGAAATACCGTTGCTGGCCCCTGCCGACACTCCGATCGTATAAGGGAACCAGAGATTGTGGTCCATAAAGTAATCCAATACCCCTACTGTAAAAACGGCACGCATTCCGCCACCTTCTAAAACAAGTCCTATCTGATCATCTATTTTCATAATACGTAAAATTAAAAGACCATTGCCTGGCTCACACCGGACAATGGCCACAAAAATATAATAAATCAGCGATAAAAAATAGTCTGTTTATAGAATAACTTCGTTCACTAGTGGACGATTTTGCCGGAAATCTTCGATGTTCTGCAAAGTCGTTTCTGCAATATTATACATTGCCTCCTTGGTAAAGAAAGCCTGATGCGAAGTGACGATCACGTTATTGAAAGACAATAAACGTGCCAGCACGTCATCATCGATAATCTTATCGGATTTATCCTCATAGAAGTAGTCTCCTTCTTCTTCGTATACATCCAGTCCGGCTGCCGAAATCTTCTTTTCCTTCAGTCCTTCGATCAGGGCATTCGTGTGAATCAATTGCCCGCGGCCGGTATTAATGATCATTACACCGTCTTTCATTTTGTCGATCGAATCCTCGTTAATGAGGTAACGGGTCTGATCCGTCAACGGACAATGAAGCGAGATGATATCCGACCCGCGATATAATTCATCCAATGTCACATAAGTAATACCTTCTTCCTCTGCAAACTTGTGATCGGGATAAAGATCATAAGCAAGGATATGCATACCCAACCCTTTCAATATCCGGATCAATATCTTGGCAATCTTTCCCGTACCGATTATACCGACTGTCTTTCCGTACATATCGAATCCCATCAATCCGTTCAGGGAGAAGTTTCCGTCACGTGTACGCCAATAGGCACGATGTATCTTCCGGTTCAACGACAGCATCAATGCCAGCGAATACTCGGCAACGGCATAAGGAGAATAAGCCGGAACGCGGACGACCGGAAGTTTTCCTTTGGCAGCAGCAAGGTCTACATTATTAAAACCGGCACAACGCAGAGCTAGTAGCTTAACACCGTTGTCTGCCATCGCATCGATTACGGCCGCATCGGCTGTATCGTTCACGAAGATACAGACAGCGTCGGCATCTTGCGTCAGGACCACATTATTGGGATTAAGATGTCCTTTATAATACTTTATATCGTAATTATATTTCTCGTTTACCTGATCAAAGGAAGCTATATCATAAGGTTTAGCTCCAAAAAATGCAATCTTGTATGACATATTCATTTATTTGTTTTTATTAAAACAGATAAAAGATATGAAATGTTGAAAAAATATCTACTTTTACTCCCGTTTTAAACAAGAAGAATATATGCATCAACCTGTTAGGAAAGTAATTGCGGCAGGTGTCATTCTTTTAGCTGTTTTGGTTCTGCTTTCGTTTTCCGTACGGAACATATTCGTACGGCAATACATCGACCGTAAACTGGAGAAGCTGGAAGAAACGCGCCGGATATCTGTTCATTACGACGACATAAGCATGATCGGTCTCAGCGGCATACAGATCAAAGGATTATCTGTGACACCGTCGGATGCCGATACGTTCCTGCGAAGCCATTCTTTCCGGGTAAAGCTGGACCGTTCCGCACTTCTTCTTTTTAAAGTCTCCGTAAAGAGTATAGAAGCCGACGACGTGAATATTTCCTTTATAAAGAAAGACAATACGTCCAATTTTGAATTTCTGTATCATTCTGTCCCATCCGCGGAGATAAAAGCCCATACTGAAACAGAACAAAATTTTGCACGAAAGACAGGCAGGTTGTTCGGGCTGCTTTTCAAGTTACTTCCCGATAATGCGACCTTACACAATCTAAGTGTTTCTTATCTGAACAAAGGAGATGAACTCCTGATCGAGATACCTTTACTGATCATAAAGGATAGCCGTTTCGCTACCGGAATACGAAGCACGGAAAACGGAATACGAAGCGAATGGGTTTGTGAAGGTTCGCTGCTGGACAAGGGAAAGAAGATCGAAGCACGGCTGCATGCCAAAGAGAATACAAAGATCACCCTACCCTTCCTGAACTATCGCTGGGGAGCACAGATACAGTTCGACACACTCACATTCAAACTGGAGGAAATACTCAAAAAGAATGAGCTACACGCTGTCCGGGGACAGGCACATATCAGCGGACTAACACTTCATCAACGACGCATTTCTCCCGATACTGTTTTACTGGACCGGGGAACTGTCGACTGCCAGGTGAATATCGGAAAAAACTATCTGGAACTGGATAGTGTCTCCCAGGTAAACTTCAACCAATTGGATTTTCATCCTTATCTGAAGGCTGAGAAAAAAGACGACTGGCATATAACTGCCTCGGTGAATAAACAGGACTTTCCGGCAAATGACTTGTTCGCATCCCTGCCGAAAGGTTTGTTTTACAATCTGGAAGGATTAAAAGCCAACGGAACATTATCGTATCGGTTTTTACTGGATGCCGATTTTGCCTCATTGGATAGCCTGCAACTGGAATCGTCGCTTACCGCCCGCAATTTCCAGATCATTCAATATGGGAATACCGATCTGCGAAAAATGAACGAACCGTTCGAATATACCGTTTACGAGAATGAGGAACCGGTGCGTACATTCGAGGTCGGTGAAGGTAATCCTTCTTTCCGGCCTTTCCCGACTGTATCCCGTTATTTGCCTTTGGCCATCATGCAAAGCGAGGATGCCGGTTTCTTTTATCACAATGGTTTTATCCCGAGTGCGATCCGTGAATCCCTGATACTGGACCTGAAAGAACGGCGGTTTGCACGGGGTGGAAGTACGTTGAGTATGCAGCTGGTAAAAAATGTCTTCCTGAGTCGTAACAAAACGATTGCCCGGAAACTGGAAGAGATGTTGATTGTCTGGCTGATAGAAAGCAACCGTCTTACCTCGAAGGAACGGATGTTTGAAGTCTATCTGAATATCGTCGAATGGGGACCGCTTGTCTACGGTGCTGCCGAGGCTTCACATTTTTACTTTGCCAAAGAGCCTTCGACCCTGACTTTAGGAGAATGTATCTTCCTGGCAAGTATCGTACCTAAGCCGAAACATGTTCGCTATTGCTTTGATGGTTTGCAATTAAAACCCTATTATACGGAGTTCTATCAGGTAATCCTTAGTCGTTTGGTCGATCGCGGACTGATAACGCCTCAGGAAGCAGAAGGTATACGTCCCGAAGATTTGAAAATAACAGGACCTGCCAAATATTACTTGGCAGATACTCGATAAATATTCATTACAACCAACAATTGTATAAACAGTTTCTTCTTCTATCCTGTTTTTTATATAGCTTTGCACAACTATGTATAACAATTAAAGCAAAAAGAAAATGTTTAAGAACAAAGCTTTGTGGATTACACTTGCCATTATCGTGGTACTTTTATTTGCCGGATACTCTTGGGTAAAAAGTACATACAACACAATGGTCACACAGGATGAAGGAGTAAAAACGGCCTGGAGCCAGGTAGAAAATCAATATCAGCGTCGTATGGACCTGATCCCAAACCTGGTCAATACAGTAAAAGGATATGCTGCTCATGAAAGGGAAACGTTGGAAGGTGTAGTCAGTGCCCGTGCCGAGGCCACCAAGACCACCATCGATCCGTCTAACCTGAATGAAGAGTCGATGAAGAAATTCCAGGCTGCACAGGGAGAACTGAGCAGTGCCCTTTCCCGCTTGATGATCGTACTGGAACGTTACCCGGACCTGAAAGCCAATCAGAACTTCTCTGAATTGCAAGCCCAACTGGAAGGAACGGAGAATCGTATTTCCGTAGAACGCAAGCGTTTCAATGAAACCGCACAAACGTATAATACTTATATCCGCAGTTTCCCTACCAATATCCTCGCCGGTATGTTCGGATTCCAGCCAAAAGCTTATTTCAGTGCGGAAAGCGGTGCCGAGAAAGCTCCGAAAGTAGAATTTTAATTCGATAAGTTCAGATAAAAATGAGAAATCTGAATAAAATACCGATGGGTAATCGCCTGCAGGCTTTACTGCTTGCAGGTCTGTTCCTGCTCTCTCTTTTCCCGCTACAACTTTCTGCGGCGCAGGATTATACTATCGAGACAATTCCGAATGTCCGTCTCTCCGACCGGAACAATCATGTAAGTAATCCGGACGGGATCATTCATCCGCAGGATCTCGAGCATATCAACCGTTTGCTGCAAATTGTAGAAGACAGTCTGGGGATTGAAGTGGCCGTAGTTGCTGTGGAAAGTATCGGTGATAATGATGCCCGTATGTTTGCCACAGACTTGTTTCAGCATTGGGGATTGGGAAAGAAAGACAAAGACAACGGCCTTCTGATCCAGCTTGTCACCGAGCCGTCACAACGTTCGGTTGTTTTCGAGACAGGTTACGGTATAGAAGGTATTCTTCCGGATGCGATCTGTTACCGTCTGCAACAAAAATACATGATCCCTGATCTGAAAACAGGCGATTATAGTGCCGGTATGCTGAAAGGAGTTGCCGCAGTAAAAGAATATCTGATGGCAAGCGATTATGAACGTGCTGCCATGACCGGAGGAAGTACCAGCAGACAGACGGAAAGCGACGACCTTTTTCCATGGCTATTCCTGGTCATGATAATCATTTTTCCTGCCGGGATTTTTATACTTGTATCCATTCTCAAATACCGTCCTCGTATCTGTCCCCGTTGCGGACAAAAAACATTGGTATATGTGGGCCAGCAAGTGATACAAAGGGCTACTTACAGTTCGGAAGGATTGGCAGAAGATACCTACAGATGTAAGAATTGTGGCTACACAGAAAAGAATAACCGTCATATCAGCCGGTTAAGACGCAGTACAGGACCTATCATCATTGGTGGTGGCGGACGAGGCGGAGGCTTTGGAGGCAGTTTTGGTGGTGGCGGTGGCCCCTGGGGCGGAGGACGTTCGGGAGGCGGCGGTTCTATTAGTCGCTTTTAAGCAAAATGTTTGTGACAACGTAAACCTTATCAAATTTAAACTATCCTATAATCAAAGTGACATGACTATTACAGGTTCATTTGCCGTTGGTTTTAACCAACGGCAAATGAACCTGTAACTAAGTATGTCTTATTGATGACTGGGCTTATGCTCAGATAGGTTCAATTATTTCTAAATTGGCACATCACCACTTCGCTTTCTTTTGCCGGTTCAACATCTCCAACAGTTCTTTGCCCGGTTTGAATTTGATGCTGTTGCGGGCGGGGATGAGTACATTCACACCTGTTTTGGGATTTCGTCCCATCCGTTCTGTTTGCCGCCATAAAGTGTATGTTCCGAACCCCTGGCAAACCATATATCCTTCGTCAAGAACCACTTCTCCCAATGTCTCTTCATAAACATTCATGAACTGTTGAGCTTCCTTGACGGAAACAGATAAGCGGGAAGCCAGCTTTTTTGTGAACTCTGTTTTATTCATACTTTAAAAATCTACAACAATATTATCAACTACATCGACTTCATCGAAAACCGCTACATTCCCATCGGTGATCTGAACCCGTACATCGGCACTGTTAGGACCGGCAATTTTGAATGTCAGATCATAAGAGTAATCACGCGCAATATTATAATCATTTGTAAAGTTACCTCCCAGATAGAAAGTATATTTTACTTTTACACCATCAGTATGCGTGGTACTGTACTTATAGGTTCCTTCCAACTCTATATAAGTACATCCGATCAAAGGATCCGATTCGGTACTTGCCGGACCGTTCTCTTTTTTATTCTTACCTTGCTGAGTTATCGATTTTCCTACACCGCGAAGGTTCTCAGCCATATAGAATGTCATGGTTGTGTTTCCTGTAGAAGGATTAAGATCTTTTATTCCTAAATCAAAAAAAACTTTGGCTATACTGAACGTTTCTGTATCTGTATTAGTTCCTACTTTCGCTTCGGGATATGTTGTTGTATTCAGACCGCCTGCTCTGTACATTTCCATCTGTTTGGGGAGATTATAAATCCTGGAATTGGTTAAACTAAAACTGCCGCCACTTGATCCGGCAAATAAAATTTCCAGTTTTATTCGTGCAAAACCCCGGAACATTTGAGTCCTGACTTTTATTACTCCGTCATCTTTCGGCGTATAGGTTACCGGACCGGAAGTCAGTAATGATAATGATTCAGAAGTGAATGGATTTTCAATATCTGCTCCGACCGATATAGTCGTTGCTTTTAATATCTTTTCTGTTAACTGGTCCAGTTCATCCCCTTCCAGTATATACATACTATTAGCATCCGAAGATTTTGTCGTTAACAATTGTATACCACCGTTTGCTATCACATAAAAGCAGCTCTCCACGTCTGAGAATTTTGTTAAATCAGAACCTTCATCTCCTCCCGTCTTTAAATTAACCACCACACCACTTTCTTTATCAGTTATTGATGGAACTATCTGATTCTGGAGGAACATAAAGAGCCTTGCCGCATTTAGACGATTGCACATTAAATTGGATGATCCAAACATTGCTGATCGTTATATCATCCAACTTAGGAACATCTGCTTTAGTATTTACATCTATTGATTCCGGCATGCTCAGCAGGATATACAATTGCTTTGTACCTTCCTGCAATCTTTCTTTTTCACAACCGCAGAAGCATATGCAAAACAGCAAGCATAAAATGGTTTGTTTTTTTATCTTATTCATATTTTTTCCTCTATTTATTATTGACCGACATCGTCTGTTGAAAATTTAACTGTTGTATATTCCAGGATGGCCAGTGAAAGGTCGGTTGGTTCCAGATCCCCGAATGTTATTAGTAAACGTCTCCTTCTCAAAAGTCTCAGAGCCAGTATACTCCAAACTATTATTTATGCTCCAATCCGTCATCCCCATTTGGTAAAATAAATCCCCTGATAGTTTACTCATTTTTACACTATTTACCCAAAGTCTTTCCACCCCTACCGGTTGTTTTGTATTCGCTTTTACTTTTACGATCACCTCCGAGCATAGCCGCGTGAAAGGCTCCGGGAGATCGACTGACATCATAACCAGATTTTCATGTTGGTTCTCATTTATAACGTAACCCATCACAAGGTTGCCGCTGGTTCCGTTGTCTTTAGTTTGCCAAAGCACTTTCACATGGTCTATTGCCTTATCAGAATCGATACTCGTTCCGTTTGTCGTCAGATATGTATTCCAACCGTCCGTCCCTGCTTCGTGCTTATAGGGATTGAAACATATATTCATACCCGGACGCATCATAAAAGAGTTTGAAGTTTCGATAAAGTTGTTACTTTCCACCGGTGTCTGATCCAGAAGCTGGATACGAGAGTCGGTCGTATAGTTGGCATTGTTGATATTCACTTTCCAATGATAATTGGTATTCTCCTTCAGATTAAAGTCACTGGTAGTATTGCCACCCAAATAGACACGATAGTAAAGGCGTTCCTTCTTACCCGCATTGTCGACAACAAATTCAACATAGGTGACGGCATCATATGCACGTTCCTTACTCCGTTGATTCGGAGAGTTAATATCGTTACGTGTTCCACGGGCATTAGCCGGTAACCAAAGAGTCTGTGATCGAATATTATTTCCGGTACTTGACAGGTCATTTCCCTTCAAACGAAAACCATCCACAAATTCACTGATACTCGTAGGGTACATTTCACCGTAAGGAGCTTCATATTCTGTTGTTGGCAGGATAAAGTAGTCTTTGGAAACTTGCATCAGACGGACTTCAATCAGATCATAACCTTTATTGATCATATCCTGAGAAATTGTCCAGTCGAGTGTCAGGCCGACAGTCAGACGTTTGAGCAGCAGACGAACGTCGATGCCGTCAGGACTGACGATCTTACCGTTCTCTATTTTTACTTCAGGCAGATATAACAGATAGGGCATATTATTGATGTTTGTACCATTTTCGACACCGATAGCATTGATTATAGTCGCATTGGCTGTGAGTTTACGGACTTCACTCAAAGATTTGCTTCCAAAAGCGCCAATGGCTGCGGTTTGTCCGCGAGCAATAATCAGTAGTTTTGATATATTACTATTCATTAAGAGATGTACCGAAGTCTATTGTTTGGGGAGTTGTACAGGCTAAATATGTTTCGTTACTACTATATTGATATATTTCTAAATTATAAAGTTTATCCGAATGATCTGTAATCAGCGCTTTCGTCCGGACATCCGGAACTAGCCGCACATCAAGTGCATCCCAGTCTGTAGAGTTCTCTGCTACTTTAGTTGTGGTTGCTGCCGGGTATGTTGATGCATCGCTTTCATCGGCCAAGCCGATGTGGAGTTCTATTTCCACCATTTCTCCATCCGAAGGATAGAGTACCGGATTGTCGAATTGTTCTTCGCAACCTGTGTTCATTAATACCAATGATAAGAGTATCATTAATACTCCTTGTCTTTGTATTTTACAGTCTATACGTTCCATTCCGTTTACCTTTTTTTACTACATCATTTGCGAGTTTTCCGGCATTTTCAACTCTCTCTTTCTTACGGAGAAAGAGAACCGATTTTCGACCTCCTCGCTAACAACTGTCTTACAAGCTGTTAGATATATCAAAAGTGCGATTTCGCACCAGGTCTACGAAATAGACATACTTTAACTTTAATAAAATGTATCAAATATGTGCCCTGAGACGTTGCCCCTGTCGTTAAAAGTTGCTACTTTAGCACCCGATAACGCTGGTTTTTCAAGCATTTTGACACCCGCTCTCTTTCTCCGTAAGAAAGAGATTTTAGTTTCTCTCCTATCGTTTTGAAATTCATTCGATTGCTCAAATTCGTCCAATTTCATTTTTACCCCATTTTTCGTACTCTCTCTTTCCTTTTTTTACGCACATTAACAAATACATTTAGGTATACAAAAAACGCAACCCCGTAAGAGACTGCGTTTTTTGTATGATCGTTATCTAGAAAAAAGGAGTGCTTTTTTAATCGTTGCTTTCCATATTCGGAGCGATCTCCTGCATATCTAAAGAACCAGTCAGTTCTTTATTATATTCCTTAAGTAAATCAATATCATGCATATCATTGATATCTAGTATTTCACGGATCAATTCAACTTTACCATTTTCCAATTCAGTGTTAGGTATCATACTTTTATCGTTTTAGATTGTTTAATATTGTTTTATCTTTCATCTAACAATACAAATTACACATTGTTCACATGTATAATGTCTTTTTTCGAAACTGATTTTCGGATCGATTGATATTCATAAAAACAAAAAAGGTGATCATCATGAATAGATAACCACCTTCCCTTATAACTGAAATAAAATTTTATTTAGCTGCTTCGACAGAAACTTTTCTAAATTCTTTCAGTAACTTCTCTAGTTCCAGAGAAGCTTTACGAGCACGTGTACCTGCTGCCTTGTTTCCGTTTTCAAGCTGCAAATTAGCATTTGTGCTAAATTCTCCAATTGCTACATTGATTCTTTCTACTAACTCTTTCATTTTACTTTTGATTATTTTTATTATTAAATCGAAGCACAAAAATATAAATAATTATATCATGGGCAACAAAAAATCAACAAAACATATCAATTAAAACGATGAATATTATAAATATGCTATATATTGACAGAACTAAAGATATGACAATCAGAATACAGTAAATTGAAGTACTACTTTTTATATGTATCTCTCTTTCTAAGCAAAAAAGCGGACTATCCCATATTTTTGATAGTCCGCTTTTATATCATAGTCTTTATTTAATTTTTCATGCATGCATCACCAACAATGGCGTATCGGTGTGGAATAACATCTTACGCGCAATGGATGGATTGAACATACGTGCCAGAATATTTCGACGATAGGTGCTTAATGCGATCACATCTATCTGTTCATCACGGACAAATTTTTCAATTGCAAGTAATAAATCACCATCAGCCAGCACGGAATAAGTAATATTTGCGTCCGGATACTGTTTCTGGAAATACTCGCGGACACCAGTTAAACGTATTTCATTCCATTCATTCTTACTAGTCGAAATATTGAACAAATGAATCTGAATATCATATCCTTTTACTATTTCCATGAACTCGTCGAAAGCGACCAGGTCACGCTGGTTGAAAGAGGTAGCGAATGCGATATTCTTAGCTTCACTCAGGTCATTGAAACGTACATTTTCAGGTATAGCCAAAACCGGGACTTTATTGACCTCTATCACTTCGCCTGTCACGCTACCGATCAGATCCATATCTTTCTGGCTCTTTCCACGCGTACCCATGACAATAAGCGTTGGATGATATTCCTTGCAATAAGCCAGAATTTCCTCTTCGGGCAAACCTTCCCGTAATACATAATTATATTTAACCTTCGGCAGTTCACCGGACTGTATCTTCCGGTTGATCAATGTACAGATATTTTCCATATCGATCTGCACACGTTTCAATACGTTCTGTACGGATTCTTCTTCATTCACCTGGTAAGCCAGTGTGTCTCCCATAGGAATTGCCGACGGAAAATAGGGACTGAAATAGGCATGCATGATCATGACTTCCGCTCCGGCATGATAGGCATAATTGATACCCAATTCACAAGCCTTAATGGAGTAATCGGAAAAATCGACAGGGATCAGGATCTTCTTTACCTGCGGGGTTGTTGCTTCTTCCGGAGTATCTTCACTCAGCCATTTACTGTCCTCTATAATGCGCAAGGCATGGGGCAGATCGCTCTCTTTGATTCTCACACGTACACCTGCCGATACAACCGGCTGGATCTGATTGACATTGTGTATGTAAACTTCAATTCCTTCCGTTTCAAGTATTGTTTTCAGGATTTGTGCTTTCTCGAACGTGTGAATAGCTAATGTTACTAATTTATCTTCCATACTCGTGTGTTTTTATAGATTAAACAATCTGAAAATGGTAAATGCTACCTATAATAAAAAAATCCCACAGCGTTTTTGTTCAATCAGCCATGGGATTTTTTATGTACTGTAAATTTCTTTACGCTTGTTGTGCTTCCGATACGCCTTCTGCTTCTGCCAGTATCTGTAAAGCACGTTCAAATATTGTTGTATCATCTAATACTACCAAACCGCCATCAGGACCCGGTTCGATGTGTATCCCACAGCTTTTACCATCTTTATAATTATATCCACCAAAATAATTACGGACAGTTTCAACTGATAAACCTAACTCATCTGCTATGCGATGAGTACTACCGTCAGGCAGACGGTCTTTAATTCTGCGCAATTCATTAAAAGTGATTGTCTTTGTCATGGTGTTCCTTTATTTTGAAGGTTAATACTTCGGTTAATTATTTATGGCACTAACTTAAGCAATATATATCAGAGGCACAAATTATTTAGTTAAATTTAGCTTGTAAACAAACATGCTTTACGACATGTACAGAATCTCTGCTACAATTAACTTTATCTTAACCAGCCAGCTAAGGGAACATTAAAGATTGCGATCAGCAAGGTCGTGATAAATATGGCATAGACAATGACACGTTTGCGTTTATCCGAATAGATTGCACTGACTTCTCCGTTCGACCCCGTAACAACCGGATGTACTTTTACATACAACCAATACACCAGCCAACCGAAGAAGACACCGGCTATAGCACCCGGCACGATATCTGAAATAAAATGAACTCCCAGGTAAACGCGGGTATAAGCAGTAAGGACAGCCCAAAGGAAGATGGTCCATGTAAATAACCTGTAACGGAAAAGCAACGACATATAGGTTGCAAAACCAAACGCATTCGCCGCATGGCTGGAGATAAATCCATATCTTCCTCCCCGGTAACCGAAAACGGTTTTTACCTGATCCATGAAGTCCGGATGATGAGTCGGACGGAAGCGGGTAAAAATTGGTTTACACACATGAGACGCAAACTGGTCACAAAAAGTTACTACAAGTACTATGGCTAACAAAATCAGAATAGATTCTTTCCATTTCTTTTTATACAACAGTACAATCAATATAAAAGCGGCTAACGGCAGCCAAACCGTCTTTCCTGAAAATATCCACATAAAGCGGTCAAGAAAAGGGGAATCGCTGCCGTTAAGCATGAAGAACAAATCCCGTTCATAAACTAATATTTTTTCTACCATCAGATTGTTTCAATATCTTTTGTCGGCATCCAACCAACGTTTCCATCTTCTAAAGCTATTTCACTCCAGTCGCCTAACGTACTTTTTACTAAGACTTTGGTTCCTTCATGCAAGACGAACAAATCTGTTCCGCTAGCATCAGGTGAACTTTTTACAGTCACAGTCGGAGCAAAAACAATAGCATGAGTACGGTTTACCAACTCGTTTTTCTGGTTTCTGGCAAAGATATTCGAGATGATCACACAGATTAAAAGCAATACTCCTATATAGAAACCTACTTTCTTCAAGCGAATCTGTCTTGAAAAGAAGAACAGGATCAGACAACCGATAAATAAGATAAAACAAACAATCCCTGTTTTAGCCCATGAATCGGCTGCTCCCATATTCTGAACGGCATCAAACCATCTGGCCAGGAAGAAACCGTCGACAGGATCAATCTTGTCTACTGTCTTCTGGCGTGCCATCTGCAGGTTGAAACGGACATCGCTGTCGCCCGGATCGAGCACCAGTGCCCGTTCATAGTTCAATATGGCAGAAGATATCTTACCGGCTTTATAATAGGCGTTTCCCAGATTATAATATATCTCAGGAGAATCGCCATTACTTTTCAGTACCCCTTCATATAGTTCGATTGCTTTTCCGTAATCCTCTTTAGTATATGCAGCTTCTGCTTCCTTGATCGCTGCATCCTGCGCATAAGCACTTAATGCCAGACACTGAATCAATAGAAAAAACAATATTTTTTTCATCTTTATACTCGTCTTCATTTTATTGCTTTTTAATTGTATTCTCCATCTTACCAATGGCATCTACGGTTAACTCATATAATTTATCCATTGCGTCCGAAGCCTGCGCCGGTGCATAACGGGCAAACTCGCAGGTATTCAGAATATCCATAAATTCATTTATCAATGTTTCGTCCACTCCATATCTGGTCAACTCTATTTCCACATTATCTTTGGTAAGGCTTGCCTGAGATATATTGAGTTTATCGCTCAGATATCCCCATAAAGCCCGGAGAACTTCGTCGTAAAACTCTTCTTTCTTGTTTTCCTTCATCAGCTTACCGGCATTCTTCAATCTCTTTACAGCGATCTTATTAGCCTTCTTGGTACGAACCAAGGCGATGTTGGAATTCTCTTTTACCTGTTTACGGTAAATGAAGAAGAAGACTATGAATAGAATTGCCGGTACGAGATAACACATGTAATACATGAACGATCCAAAGAAGATATCGTTGTTGGCAACAAAATTGAAGTCTTTTACTTTGAGGAAACGAATATCTTTACCCAGATACTTCACGCTTTCCTTATTGCTGAAATTTGAAACGACCGGTGAATTGCTGCTTCCTCCCTCACCCTGCTCTACATGCAGCTTATAAGGTTCTGATTTCAACGTTTTATAAGTTGCCGATTTTGGATCGAAATAAGAGAAAGAGATAGCCGGTATTTCAAAATCCCCGGCATAACGTGGAATAGCCATGTATTCGATCGTCTTACTTCCGCTTACTCCGGCAGTTGTCGTTTTGACATCTGTCTCTACCTTCGGGTCGAAGGTATCGAAATCATTCGGGAAAACTACTTCCGGATTCTTTATCAGTTTGATATTCCCGTTACCGGAAATCTTCAATTTGATCGTGACTGCATCATTCGTTTTTACATTATTGGAATTAATATCCGATGTCATAGTAAAGTTTCCTACCGCACCGGAGAATGATGCCGACTTACCGGACGGCAACGATTTCACGTCGATCGTAGCAGGACTTGAAACCAGTACTTTCCTTACATTAGTATAAGCATCTTCAAACTCATCGAAGATACTACGTATTTTCCGTTGGGTCGGGATACGGATAATAGCATCGAATTTTCCACTTTCGATGGTCAGCTTTCCGGAACGCTGAGGATAAAGAACCGTTTGCTTTAAAACAACCGTAAAATAATTACGACCATTATAATGATCTTGTGTCCACTGAGGATTCGGCTGTTCTATCTCCTGCGCCAGGAAGCCTTCGAACTCAGGAAATTTTGCATTTTCCAATCCGCACATACGTGCAGCATATAATTTGAACGTTACCAAAAAACCTTCCTGCTCGTACACATTGCGGTTAGAAATTTCCATTCTGACAAAATAGTCGTCTTTTCCAATGGAAGCAGACTGTCCGGAATCATCTCCTCCGCCGACTTCTGAAGCCTTGTCCGGAGGAAGGACTTTAACACTCACCGCATTAGATGTATAATTCGCTCCCTTTACTTTTATGGATGCCGCCCCGATATTGAATGTACCTTCCTTTTTAGGCATCAGAATATAAGTAAACGTGAATGCCGTTTCAGATGATACATTCCCGTTAATGATCTGAGTACTCATACTACTGGAAGTAGAAGGTCCCATCAGGACATCAAAATCCGCAAGTTCAGGAATACGAAGGTCGCTGGCCTTCGCTTCTGCATTTACGGTGTACGCTAATCTGAATTGTTGCCCCATCACCACAGCATTCGGAGCGACAGCTTTAAAGGTCACATCAGCGGCCTGTGCCATCATCCCGGCTGTTAGAAAGAGAACGAATAAGAAAGCTAATTTTCTCATTATATTGTTGTTTTTTCTGTTTCTGTATCTATTACCACTCTTTATCTGTTTTACGACGCTGCTGCTGTTGTGCCTGTGCTTTCTTCACCTTTTCCTGCGTATTCTTTTCGTCCTGCAGGAATGCATCCAACATCTGCTGAGCGTTGTCCTGACTCATCTGTTCATTTTGCTGTTGTTCTTGCTGAGTCTTATTTTCTTTCTTGTCATCCTGCTGCTGTTGCTGCTGGTCTTGTTGCTGTTGATCATCCTTATTTTCCTGATCTTCCTTTTTATCCTCATTCTGCTGATCCTGATTTTGATCCTGGTCCTGGTTTTGTTGATTCTCAAGCAACTTCTGAGCCAATGCCAGGTTATAACGTGTCTCGTCATCCAGCGGATTCAAACGCAAAGACTGTTTGAAAGCTTCTACACTCTTGGCGTACTCTTTACTTTGCATGCTGATATCGCCCAAATTATGGAACACACTGGCAAGACGTGCTTTCCCTTCTTCGGTTTCGACCATCTTCTCAGCCTGACCGGTCAACAGCTGATATTGCTCGGCTGCCTCCGGGAACTTTTTCTGCTTGTATAAAGCATTTCCCAAATTATAAGTACCTTCAACAGAACGGGGATTTACATCCAGACTTTTACGGTAAGCGATTTCGGATTCGGTGAACTTTTCGCTGCTGTACAACTTGTTCCCTTCCCGTACATTCTTACGTTCAGCCTTCTGGGCGAACACCGCTCCTGAGCAAAACAGGAACGCTCCCATCCATATCATTGATTTTCGTATATGTCTCATCTTATCCATTGAATTAAGAGAACAATTTTACTTTTCTGAAAATACGATTCTTCCTGTCTAATGTGAGGAAGTCTGCGATCAACAGGATCAATGCGATCCATGCCAGTGTCTGAAATTGTTCGTTATATTCGGAATAGACTTTGCTGTCGAGTTCCGATTTATTCATCTTCTCTATCTCTTTCTGCAATGCCTTCAATGCTGAATTGGTATTGTCTGCACGTACATACATTCCTTTACCTGCTGCTGCAATCTCCTGGCACATCTGTTCGTTCAACTTGGTAATAACCACATTGCCGTCTTTATCTTTCATGTAGTTATTGGCTCCGGCTACAGGGATCGGCGTACCTTTCGGGTCACCCATACCCACAATATTTACATGAATATTTTTTTCTGCGGCAGCGGCAGCAGCTTTTACAGCATCATCTTCATGGTTCTCACCATCAGTGATCAGGATAATTGTTTTATCCGACGTTTCACTGGGAGTAAACGAACGCATAGCCAGGTTGATAGCCGATCCGATTGCTGTACCTTGTGTCGAAACCATCGACGGGTTGATAGAGGACAGGAACATCTTGGCCGAAATATAATCGGAAGTGATCGGTAACTGGGTGAAAGCATCACCGGCAAAAACGATCAATCCCATTTTATCATCCTTAAAACCATCCGTCAGTTTCGACAGCATTTGTTTAGCTTTTTCCAAACGATTGGGCGAAACATCTTCTGCCAACATGGAGTTAGAAACGTCCAGACAGACCATAATCTCCACGCCCTGCCGTTTTACGGTTTCCAACTTGGAGCCGAACTGAGGTCCGGCAATAACAAAGATAACCATTGTAATGGCTCCGAACAATAGCCAAAACTTCAGATGCTGACGCTTGGGAGAAACCTCCGGCATCAACTCTGCCAACAATTCGGGATTACCATATTTCTTTATTGCTTTTTTCTTCAGGATCATCGCATATACATAGAATGCAATGAGTACCGGAAGGATGAAAAGCAAGTACAAAAAGTCCGGATGTGCAAAACGAAACATAAGCCTTTATATTTACGGTATATTTCTTAACAATGTATTTCTCAATAAAATCTCGACCAAAAGCAAAGCAAACAACAGCAAAGCCCAGTTCTTATATTCTTCCTGTTTTTTGCTGTATTGCTGAACGCTGATCTTGGTCTTTTCCATCTTGTCGATCTCTGAATAGATTTCCTTCAAACTGTTATTATCCGTAGCACGGAAATACTGTCCGCCTGTCGTTGACGCGATCTGCTTCAACGTAGGTTCGTCAATCTCGACATCGATATCTTGATATTGTACGCCGAATGCAGTCTGGAAAGGATAAGGAGCTTTACCTTGCGTTCCCACACCGATCGCATAAATACGGATACCGAACGTCTTGGCGATCTCGGCTGCCGTAACAGGAGCAATCTCGCCTGCATTGTTCACACCGTCTGTAAGCAGAATGATCACTTTCGATTTTGCCTGGCTGTCTTTAATACGGCTTACCGCATTTGCCAGTCCCAGACCGATCGCAGTTCCATCCTGAATAATACCGGGCTGAATATCTTTGAATAAGTTCAGCAACACGGTATGGTCGGTAGTAAGCGGACATTGTGTAAAACTTTCAGCCGCAAAAACCACCAACCCGATGTTATCGTTCGGACGGCCGTTGATAAAAGAAGCAGCCACATCTTTGGATGCTTCCAGACGGTTCGGCTTAAAGTCCTGTGCCAACATACTACTGGAAATATCCATTGCCATGACAATGTCGATACCTTCCGTAGAAGTGTTCTGCCAACTATTCGTCGACTGTGGACGCGCCAATATAATAATAAGTACAGCTATTGCTGCCATTCTTAGTGCAAAGGGGACATGACGCAGATAAACCTTCCACGAAGTCGCCCCCGGTGCATCGAATGCTTCCGAAGATGATACCTGCAAACTAGCCTGACTTTTACAGAGCTTCCAGATATACCATCCTATCATCGGGATAAGCAGCAATAACAAATACAGATATGTAGGATTTGCAAATACCATTTTATTCTTTTGTTATATTAGAATCGTTTGTTTCAGTTGTCTTTTCTTCAGTTTCGGCAACTTCAGGAGTGGCAACCTCTTCAACCTTTGTCTGATTAATAAACAAGTATGCATTTACCATACTCAAGTCATTCTCATCAGGAAGCGGATTCATTTTAGCGAATTTTACAAAATCAGACAGATTCAGTATCTGTTTCAGATTTTCATATACAGAATCAGCTTCATGCTGCTTACGGATGATATCCAGGATTTCGGCAGAAGTCATTTCCATAGCATTGATGTCGAAACGCTCTACAATATAACGACGCAATGTTTCAGTAACCAGTGTATAGTATTCCTTACTACGTCCCTGTTGCCATAGTTTCTGCTGTTTGATTTCATCCAGTTCCTTGATGGCCTGTTCATGAGGCGGCAGTTTCGGTTCCGATTTCTTGAACGGGATAAGAGACTGCTTGTTGCGTATACGTTTAATGATATAGGCAATCACACAAATCAGGAAAAGAGCCAGCAAGATGCCATAAATGATCGGATAATAATCAGCCAGGACAAAAGGCGGCTTCCAGATATCCTTTATATCGTAAAACTCCTCCGGTTTGTCCACATTCACAGGAATGGTTGAAACTTTCAAGGCTACCTGATTGGAATAAACCGTATCGACCCCGTCGATCACTTTGAACGGCGGTAATAAATACAGCGACGAATCGAATGAGGTGACCAGAATATCCTGCTTGATCAGCAAGCGGTCATTCTCGATAACCGACGAGTCCGCCTTGGAAAGGTTCAGAACCTCTACCCCACGCATCAACGTATCATTGGGGATCACGATCCGGACCGGTTTATCCTTGTCTGTGGTAACCGTCAAATGTAAAACGGTCTGTTCCCCGATCAGAATAGCAGCCGAATCGATCTTCACATCGATCAGTGTCTTCTGTGCAAACATCTTCCCTCCTGCCAGTAAGATCAGAAGAAGGAACAGAACGCCCTTATTTATAATTTTCTTTTGCATGCTTAACTACGTTTATCAAAAAGAGCAATCAATGCTTTCACATAATCATCTTCCGTACGAATAGATACTGAATCAACACGGCACTTCTTGAACGAATCGTTCATAGCTGCCTGCCGACGGTTCCACCATTCTTTATAGGCTTCACGGACACGGGCAGAAGAACTGTCGATCCAGCGCTCCGCTCCTGTTTCAGCATCTTTTATTTTCATCAATCCGACAGACGGCAATTCGGTTTCGCGACGGTCGTATACCTGGATAGCCACCACGTCATGTTTACGGTTGGCAATCGTCAGGGCGTCTTTGAAACCTTCCTTATCGATAAAGTCGGATATCAGGAATGTCGTACAACGTTTCTTAATGGCGTTGGTCAGGAATTTCAGTACCTGACCGATATCAGTCTTCGTATCCTGAGGTTTGAAATCGATCAGTTCGCGAATGATATAAAGAATATGCTTCTTTCCTTTCTGTGGAGGAATGAATTTCTCTATTTTATCAGAGAAGAATACTACACCGATCTTATCATTATTCTGTATAGCAGAAAACGCCAGTGTAGCAGCAATCTCGGTAATCACCTCTTTCTTCATTACGTTCACGGAACCAAAGTCTCTACTGCCCGATACGTCGATCAGCAACATCACGGTCAGCTCGCGCTCTTCTTCGAACACCTTAACATAAGGGCGAACATAGCGGGCTGTCACATTCCAGTCGATATCGCGGATATCGTCGCCGTACTGGTATTCGCGAACTTCGCTGAACGCCATACCGCGACCTTTGAACGCCGAATGGTATTGTCCTGCAAATATATTGCGTGACAAGCCACGGGTTTTTATCTCGATTCGCCGGACTTTTTTTAATAGTTCACTTGTTTCCATCGTAATCCTTTTAATTTTTTAATCACTATTCCTTTTGTTTCTTCCGGGTGGAAAAAAGATTCCTTTCGGAAGAAAATAAAATTTCATCCGGGAGAAACTTCTTTTTCACCCGGACGGGATTAAAATTAAGGTACTTCTACCTTATTAAGGATTTCGCTGATAACCTCTTCGGATGTCAGGTTATTTGCTTCGGCTTCATAGCTCAAACCAATACGGTGGCGCATTACGTCGTGACACACGGCACGGATATCTTCAGGGATCACATATCCTCTGCGTTTGATGAAGGCATAAGCACGTGCAGCCAGTGCCAGATTGATAGAAGCACGGGGAGATGCACCGAAAGCAATCATATTAGACAGATTTGCCAGGCCATGTTCCTGCGGGAAACGGGTGGCAAATACGATATCGACGATATATCGTTCGATCTTTTCATCCAGATATACTTCGCGAACCACTTTACGGGCTTCCAGAATTTCATTCTTTGTCAGGATCGTTTTAATATCCGGTTTCACGCCTGAGATATTCTGACGGATGATCAGTTTTTCTTCCTCTTTCTTCGGATAGTTGATGATCACCTTCAGCATGAAACGGTCGACCTGGGCTTCGGGTAGCGGATAAGTACCTTCCTGCTCGATCGGGTTCTGAGTTGCCATTACCAGGAATGGTTCCGGCAATTTATAGGTGTTTTCGCTGATTGTCACCTGACGTTCCTGCATGGCTTCCAGAAGTGCACTCTGAACCTTTGCCGGTGCACGGTTAATTTCATCCGCCAACACAAAATTAGCGAAGACCGGGCCTTGTTTTACCTGAAATTCTTCGCTTTTCTGACTATAAATCATAGTACCGATCACGTCGGCCGGCAGCAAGTCCGGTGTAAACTGTATTCGACTATATTTTGCATCGATCAGTGAAGCCAATGTTTTAATGGCAAGCGTCTTTGCCAACCCGGGTACACCTTCCAAAAGGATATGCCCATCTGAAAGCAGACCGATCAATAATGATTCCACCAAATGCTTCTGTCCAACAATTACCTGGTCCATGCCCATCGTAATCATGTTTACAAACGAACTTTTACTCTCAATCCGTTCGTTCAACTCACGAATGTCTACTGTCTGACTCATAGATTTTTCCTATTTATATTGTTTATTGTTTCTGCTTGTTTTTATGGTTGCACAAAATTAGAAATGTTAAATTCGTATCCTTCACTTTTGCAGTTAAATAATACTAACCTAACGATAACTATTTTGTTTTATTTTACTTAAAAAGGCGGATTTTTAGTTACAAATTTCCGGATAATATTTCTGTCTGGCGTGCAGCGGCCTTATCTACGGAGGCACGACTATATCTGTCGATTCCGTATACTTCTGGCGCAGGGACTTGTATTTCAGTACCTACCGGGACGTTGTTAGGATCTTTGATCACTGATTTATTGAACTCATACAGGTAAACCCAAAAGATCTTACTACCATAATATTCAAGGGAGATTAAGGTTAAACGACTTCCCGGTTCTATTTTTACTTTTGCCAATACCTTCGGTGTTTGTACTGTGGGTTCAGCGGTTTGATTTGAAGATACAGTAGAAGTTGTATCCGTTTTTTCTTCCGCAACAGTAGTGCTTTCTGTCACTTCTGTTTCTTCTACCTGAGTTGTATCCGGGAGGGCAATGGCCGTTTCGGGTAAAGACTGACCGGTTAATGCTTTCGGTTTTTCCGGCCCCAGAAAGAAACTACGATTCTGGTACAAAAAGAAACTGGACACGGCTATGATAGCTACAATACCCAAAGAAACCCAAACTTTCATCCAGTGTGATTCTGCCGGTTTTTCGTCTTCAAACTGATGATAATCCGTCTCACTGAAACCGGTTGATGTAACCGGTTGTTTTATTTCTTCATCCGGCTGTCCGGAAGATTCTTCTACCGTTTCTGTTGTTTCAGGTACTGAAGATTTCTCCTCTGTTTCTTCTACTGTTCCGGGATCTTCCGTCTCTTTTACCTCTGCTTGTTCCGGTTCGATAGATTCTTCCGTCAATTCTTCTACCTTATTTTCTACAGACCCTGTTGTTTGTAAATCAGGCTCCGTAACAGCAACGATTTCCTCCGGGGCGGAAACTTCTTCTGCTATTGGCTGTAACTGCGGAGTTTCACTAACCGCTTCTTCATTTTCAGGAAGGATCTCTTCTACAGATTCGTCTTCGCTCTCTTTCTCTTCTGCACCATTGGATATATCCAGGTCTGTAAAATCAACATCCTCATTCAGTTCTGTTGTTTCAAAGAATGAAAACGGTTTATTGACTAATTCACGTAACTCCTTATCGGGTAGAAAAGAAAACTTATAATGTGCAGGGATCGTAAAACGCTCACCTGTATTCACATGGATACTTTCCCGTTTTTCTACCAAGACAATTTTAAAGGTGCCAAGCCCCTTTACTTTAGTCATTTTGTCAGTGAAAACGCCCTGTGATACGATGGCAATAAACTCTCTCAGGAATTGCTCGGAGCTATTCCTGTCCTTTCCGGTACGCTCGGCTAATAAAGCGGCCAGGTCTTGTATCGTTAGCCGACTATTCATTGTCGCTCAATTCTTTTAATTTAGATTTAATGGTTGCTCCCGGTTTGAAAACAGGTACTAATTTCGGAGGGACCAGATAACGCTTCCCGTTTGCCGGATTTACAGAGATGCGTTCTGCTTTCTTTTTGATCTCAAACAGCCCGAACCCTTGTAAATAAATAGCATCATTATCCATTAACTTTGAACCGACCACAGCCCCAAAAGCAGATAACATTTCTGTTACCTCCTGTGAAGTCCACCCCAATTTCGCGGACAACTCTGTTATCAGTTCTTTGTTTTTCATACTTACTTCATCAATAGATTCAGCAGCGATATTAGTTATTTTTTTGTAAACAGACAAACTTCTTAATGGTTTTTATATCAAAGCAACACTTTTCCGTATAGGTCAAAAGCCTGTGATTCTTCGATATTTACGTTATAAAATTCTCCCAGATTCAATGATTGCTCTTTAAAAACAAGGATTTCCGGATCAACCTCAGGTGAGTCAAACTCGGTACGTCCGATATAATAATCTTCATCCTCACGATCGAGCATTATTTTAAAAGTCCGGCCTATCTTTTCTTCGTTTATCTCGGCAGAGATACGTTCCTGTATCCGCATAAGATAATCCAAACGCTCTTGTTTTACCTCTTCAGGGACATCATCCGTATAATTCTTGAATGAATAAGTGCCTTCTTCGTGACTGTAGGCAAATGCCCCCATACGCTCGAAGCGTGCTTTTTTGACAAATTCGACCAACTCTTCAAAATCCTGCTCCGTCTCACCCGGATGACCGACCATCAGCGTTGTCCGGAGATGAATGCCCGGAACCTCTTCGCGAATACGTTCCAGTAAGGCGTATGTTTCTTCCTTGGTTATATTGCGGCGCATCTTTTTCAACATATGATCACTGATATGCTGCAAAGCGATATCCAGATATTTACAGACATTATCACGTTCACGCATTACCCGTAACAGATCATAGGGGAAATGAGACGGATAACCATAGTGTAAGCGGATCCATTCTACACCGGGAATATCAGAAATACGTTCGATCAATTCCGGTAACGCGTACCTCTTATATATATCCAGTCCGTAATAGGTCAAATCCTGTGCGATCACCTGAAACTCTTTTACCCCTTGGGCAACGAGCAGACGCACTTCTTCTTCTATCTGCTCCATCGGAAGAGACTGATAATGCCCGGTACTGATAGGTATCGCGCAGTACGAACAAGTGCGGTTGCATCCTTCTGCTATCTTCAGAAAAGCATAGTGTTTCGGAGTTGTCAGCACACGGTCGGAAGCCAGTTCGCGATAGTAAGATTTACCGATATCGGACAGGAGCTGTTTCCAATTGAACTTACCGTAAAAATGATCTACTTCGGGTAGTTCCTGCTTCATTTCTTCCAGGAAACGCTCCGTGAGGCATCCCATAACGTATAATTGCCCGATCTTTCCTTTCTTCTTGGCTTCCCCTAATTCCAGGATCATATTGATCGATTCCTCCTGGGCATCTCCGATAAAACCGCAGGTGTTTACAACGACAATCTCTCCGTTTATTTTATGGGGATCATGTTCTACCGTATAACCGTTAGCTACAAACTGGCGCATCAGCTGTTCCGAATCGACCAGATTCTTCGAACAACCAAGCGTGATTATATCTACTTTATTTTTTCTCATATGATTAATATGCAAACAAATAGTAACCAATTCCCCTCTTGAGCGGGGAAAGGGGTGTGTAAAAAGTATCAAATACGTAATTGTTACACACCCCCTGCCCCCTCTCAAGAGGGGAAAAGTTACTCTTAAATATTATTCTCCAAATAATGAATTGACAAATTCCTTTTTGTTAAAGACCTGCAGATCTTCCATCCCTTCACCCAGACCGATATATTTCACCGGAATACGGAAATGGTCGGAAATGCCGATCACTACACCTCCTTTAGCTGTTCCGTCCAATTTAGTGACAGCCAACGCATTCACCTCCGTAGCGGCTGTAAACTGCTTAGCTTGTTCGAATGCATTTTGCCCTGTGGAACCGTCCAGCACCAGTAAAACTTCGTGGGGAGCATCCGGAATGACTTTCTTCATCACATTCTTGATCTTGGTCAGCTCATTCATCAGGTTTATCTTGTTATGCAGACGACCTGCCGTATCAATAATCACCACATCGGCATTATTAGCCTTGGCCGAACTAAGCGTATCGAATGCCACAGAAGCCGGATCTGAACCCATTTTCTGCTTTACGATAGGGACACCGACACGTTCACTCCAGATGACGAGTTGCTCCACAGCCGCGGCACGGAATGTATCGGCAGCTCCCAGGTAAACATTTTTCCCGGCTTTCTTGAACTGATAGGCGAGCTTTCCGATCGTAGTCGTTTTACCGACCCCGTTCACACCGACCACCATAATGACATAAGGCTTTTTATCTTCCGGCAGAGTAAAACTTTCAGCATCTTCCGTATTATTTTCGGTCAGCAGAGTTGCGATTTCATCACGCAACAATGTTGTCAGTTCCTGGGTAGTCACATATTTGTCACGGGCTACGCGCTTTTCGATGCGTTCGATGATCTTCAACGTTGTGTCTACACCGACATCGGAAGTAATAAGCACCTCTTCCAGGTTATCCAATACTTCATCATCGACTTTGCTCTTACCGGCAATGGCCCTGGTGAGTTTAGAAAAAACATTTTCTTTGGTCTTAGATAACCCTTTGTCTAAAGTTTCCTTTTTTTCTTTACTGAAAAAGCTAAAAATACCCATATATTAATCCGCTTAATTTATTTCTGCTTAGAATGAGACCGCTAAGTTACAACTTTTTTAGTTGACAGTTGACAGTTGACAATGGAAAGTTATCTAAAAACTGTCACTTGTCAACTGTCTACTTAACCATTTCTCCCTTTATAATCTTCGTAGCCGAATGTCCGGTATAGAACCAGTTTGTCATCCTTACTCCACAGAGCCAATGACGGATGTGGTATTCCGTTGAACATGGATGTTTTTACGATTGTATAATGGATCATATCTTCAAAGATAATCTTATCTCCTATTTTCAACGGTTCATCAAACGACCAGTCTCCCATATAATCACCGCTCAGGCAACTGTTTCCACCGATACGGTAAGTCGGTTTTCCTTCTATCCGGTCAGTGGCATTACGGATGGCCGGCTTATACGGCATTTCCAGGCAATCCGGCATGTGGCAGGTAAACGACGCATCGATTATAGCAGTCTTTATACCGTGGTTCTCCACGATATCCACAACTGTGGTCAACAGGAAGCCTGTTTGCCAGGCAAAAGCACTTCCTGGTTCCATAATAATTTCTAAATTAGGGTATTTAGCCTTGAATGACTGAAGTAAAGATATCAGGTGTTCCGTGTCATATCCTTTTCGTGTCATTAGATGTCCGCCTCCCATATTCAACCATTTGATATGAGGGAGGAAACGCCCGAAACGCTTTTCCACTTCCCCCAATGTTTTTTCCAGATCATACGAAGAGGATTCGCAAAGCGTATGAAAATGGAGTCCTTCTACTCCTTCCGGCAACTTGTCGCCCAACAGGTCTGAAATAACTCCCATCCTTGAACCCGGTGCGCAAGGATTATATAACTCGGTTTCCACATCCGAATATTCCGGATTGATGCGCAAACCGCATGAGACACGGCTCCCATCCGCTTTTACCATCGGATAAAAACGCTCGAACTGAGATAACGAATTGAAAGTTATATGACTGCTATATTTCAATATGGCAGGAAAATCAGCTTCCGTATAAGCCGGGGAATACGTATGAGCCGGACTTCCCATTTCTTCAAAAGCCAACTGTGCTTCAAACTTCGAACTGGCCGTTGAATACGGTATATATTCACGAACGATCGGAAAAGATTTCCACAAAGCGAATGCCTTGAATGCAAGAATTATATTCACTCCTGCCCGCTCCTTTACACTTTTAATAAGCGCCAGGTTATTACGAAGCAGTTTCTCTTCCATCACATAACAAGGAGATGGTATTACGTTGAAATCGATCATTTAGTTTCTTTATTCAATTAAATAAGCTACAAAGATAATGTTATATTCAGAATATCCCAGTATACCAAGCGGAAGAAGATAGCGTCAGCTACAAATCTTAATAGGGTTGGAACATTCAGATACGGCTATAGCAAATCTATATAACAATTTCAGTGTCTTACCATTAAAAAAGAGAATTTCTATGATTTTCCTTTTTTGAGTAGACACAAAAAAGACATGAAATCTTCAAAATGCTACCAGGCGATAATAAAGATAACATGCCCTACCCTCTCGAAAAAGGGGAATATTTTTTATTCGTAGTTAGTACTTACAAAAGTATAGATTTTTATTAGATTTGTACTCCTTACTCGATATAAAATCGTATTTTTGTTTACAAAGTACCTGTAATCCCGAATACCATGAAACGACTATTATTACCTCTGATTCCTTTTTTATGCCTGTCTTGTAATCCATACGACAAAGAATATAAGGATTACTCGAAGGAAGTTATTATTACCGGAAAAGTCTTGAACAGTGATTTTTACCCGCAGGAAAAAGACTTAACACTTATCGTTCCGTTTTTCCGTGACCAGGAGACGAAATATGTTGTACCTATTGCTGAAGACGGAAGTTTTTCGTTCCGTTTCTCTCCTTACGCCAAACTCCGGAATGTGCAGATCAGTAAGTATGCAGACCATTTATTTGTCAGTCCGGGCGATAGCCTGCATGTGGAGATAGACTTTAAAAACATTCTTAATCCGAAGATATCCGGAGATGCCGAAAAAAGGAATCAGGAAATAAATACTTTCGCACAGAGCGGACGCTATTATATAGAAGACTATTCAATCAGAAGAGATCTGGAACCGGAAGCCTTTGAGACTGAATTACAACAGGAATATCAGCTACGGCAAGAACGAAGACAGGAGTTTCTCGACACATACAAACCGGACGAAGAGATACGGCAATATACGGACAAACTTTTGAAAATCGATTATTATCGCATATTGATCGACTATCTCAGCACCCGGAGCTGGCAAAATAAAGATATCTCGAGATACAACGAACAGGAGATGTTTGCTAAAGCTGACTCTCTTTTTGAAGGGGAGATCATTCCGTCAAATATATTCAAGTTGACAGAGACCATTAATTCTTTTATTGCTTGCCAAATATATAAAGTAAAGAAAGAGAAGACTACTTTCGATGACTTCGTGGCTTATCCCACAGGAAAAAATATCAAGCAATATCTTTATGCTGCATCAATCTCGCAGTCGCTAGTATCAAACGACACAACGCTTTTCTCCAGTCGGCAGAAACAGCTTGATTCGATTGTACATATTCCTGTCCTAAGCCAGGTGCTTCATTCGGCTTATCAGAACAAAAAAGATTTTCTGAAAAATCCCCGTACCGTATCTAATTATATGCTTTACGGAAGCTATTCCGATATGCTGGGTTTGAAAGCCGATATGGATTTTATGAAACCTGTTTATGAGATAATGGACAAATATAAAGGAAAAGTAATTTATCTGGATTTCTGGACTACAGCTTGTTCTCCCTGCCTGGGTGAAATGGAACCGCTCAAAAAACTTCGTAAAGAGTTTTCTCCGGAGGATGTCGTTATGGTAAGCATTTGTGCCGGTGGCCCCAGAAAGACATGGGAAGATTTAGTGAAACGGCTGGATCTGCAACAACCGGGAATCGATTGCCTGTATCAAACGGACTTTGCGGATGATAAATCTTTGATAAAAATATTGAACCGACTGGAACTAAAAGGCTATCCTCATTATCTATTGCTCAACCGCGAAGGAATCATTGTGGATTACGGAACAGTAGTACGTCCCAGTGATCCTCGAACCAAACAAAAAATAAACAATCTGTTGTAAATATTTATTCAATGATCGTCAACCGGGCAAACTTCAATAATAGCTGTTTTTGTCCGAAATGAGTGAATGCCACTGTTGCTTTGGCATTGCCTCCATCTCCTTCGATAGCAATAACTTCACCTTCCCCGAAACGGTCATGGCGTACTTTGGCTCCGACACGTAAACCGGAAAGATCGGAAGCTGGTGCAGAAGACGATACCGGAGAGGAAGTTGCAGTTTCCACCTTTCTCAAACGCTGACGTTGTTGTGCCTGTGCCACAGGAGAGATGAAAGACGGTTCTTCCTTCTCCACTACCCGAGGCTGCTGGAAAGGTGAAGAAAAAGCCGGACGTTCAAAGCGTTCACGGGCAGCAGCAAACGTATCTGCTGACGAGTCTGCCGGAAGTTCCAGAAACTGCACATCGATATCTTTCAGGAAACGGCTGGGAGAACACATGGCACTCTGCCCGTTCCGGAAACGGCTCTTGGCATAAGTCAGCACACAGTTTTCTTCGGCACGGGTAATTGCTACATAAAATAAACGACGTTCTTCCTCCACCGCACGCGGATTATCTTTCGACATGGACGACGGGAACAGTTCTTCTTCCAGACCGACTACAAACACATTTCTAAATTCCAATCCTTTGGCAGCATGAACAGTCATCATGATCACTTTATTCGCCTGTTCGTCTTTGTCATTATCCTGATCCGTCAACAGGGATATTTCAGAAAGAAAGTCTGCCAGAGAAACTTGTTCGACTCCTTCCTCACGTCTCAGTTCGCAAAATTCAGCGATACCTTTCAATAACTCCTGCAGATTCTCCTGTTTGCTGATCCCTTCTACCGAACGATCCTGAAAGAGCGTACTGACAATTCCACTCTCCTTTACGACCATGGCAGCCATTTCTTCAGCGGAAAGACGTGTATTCTCCTGTATAAACCGTTCAATCATTTCACGGAAGTCGGACAACTTCTTCGCCGTCCCACTATTGATCGGCAACGCATAATCAATCGGCGCATTCAGTACGGTCCAAAGACTTACGTTATTTTCCGTAGCAGCACTGATCACTTTATTAACTGTCGTATCACCGATTCCCCTGGAAGGATAATTGATAACACGTTTAAAAGCCTCTTCATCATGCGGGTTGACTATCAGGCGCAGATAAGAAATTACATCCTTCACTTCTTTACGCTGATAAAAAGACAAGCCGCCATATATTTTGTAGGGTATTCCTCTTTTACGAAGCGCCTCTTCCAGAATACGCGATTGGGCATTTGTCCGGTACAGAATGGCAAATTCGGAATAATCATAATCCTTGCGCATCCGCATTTCATTGATCATGGCTGCTACTGCGTATCCTTCTTCATAATCGGAATAGGAAGAAGAGACACGGACTTTACTGCCTTGCTCCTTTTCCGAATATACGTTCTTGAATATCTGTTCTTTATTCTTATGGATCAGACTGTTTGCCGCATTTACGATATTCTGTGTAGAACGGTAATTGCGTTCCAGTTTGAAGATACGGCAACCCGGATATTGATTTTTGAATTGCAGGATATTATCGATATTGGCTCCGCGGAAAGAGTATATACTTTGAGCATCATCTCCCACCACACAAATACGGCGATGTTGCTCGCAAAGTTTCTGAACGATCAAATGCTGGGCAAAGTTTGTATCCTGATACTCGTCAACCAGTACAAACTGAAAGAAGCTACGATATTTTTCCAATACTTGCGGATGGTCGCGAAACAGGATATTCGTTTGAAGCAGCAGATCGTCGAAGTCCATTGCTCCTGCCTGCTGGCAACGGTTCTGATAGCGCTTATATATTTCACGTAACAAAGGGACTTTCGAATCTATATCATGCTGCATCAACTCCTTGGATTGCTCATAAGCCTTCCAGGTGACCAACGCATTTTTAGCGTTCGAAATACGGCTCTGTATCATTCCGATACGATACACTTTATCATCCAGCTGCATCTCTTTGATAATCGCCTTCAGCAGACTCTTCGAGTCGGATGCGTCGTAAATCGTGAAATTGGAAGGGTAACCGATATGTTCTGCTTCATAGCGAAGGATACGTGAAAAGATCGAGTGGAACGTTCCCATCCATAACCGGCGTGCCGTCTGGTCACCGGTTATCTTTGCAATACGTTCTTTCATTTCACGTGCCGCTTTGTTGGTAAAAGTAAGTGCAAGAATACTCTGAGGTGCCAGCCCCAAATGTACCAGATAAGCTATCTTATAAGTAAGTACTCTTGTCTTACCGGAACCGGCGCCGGCAATCACCAGCGACGGCCCTTCATTATATTTAACAGCTTCGCGCTGACTCTCATTTAGTTGATCCAGATATTCTTCCACGTACCTTCTCTTTTTAGGAATACAAAGGTACTAATTTTTATTTATTTGAACGTTCCAGGTCGTCGTTCGTGATACTACGGGCAACCTTCCTCACATTCTCCTTCAATTCCCCGAAACGGTAACTTACTGAAATACCGAATGTATTATCGTAATACCGGATTTTCTGAGTGAGATTAAAATCCAGATAAATTGATATGCCATCTCCGGTTCGGCTTCTGTGAGAAATTGGTATATATACCTCCACTAACTCCCTGATTATCCAGTCCGGGAAGTAGAGTTTCATACTTCTTGTCGACCCACAAGTTCAGATAATAAAGAGATGCATTGACCGACAACGAAGTCTTAGCGGAAGGATTATATCCAACATAACCACCTAGTCCTCCACCTCTTATATTTTCCAGATATTCCAACGAAACGGCATCTCCTTGTTTATCCATAATCTCTGAATAATTATTAGTGTTTTGTGGAGAATAACCATACTGATAAGACAATGTAAGCATCTCTTTCTTATTTCGCTTGAAAAAACGCTGATAATCTGCTTTTATCGAATTATATCCCCATTTATCATAGTCATTCCAGTCATGTCCATAAGAATATACAGGTTCATGTCCGGTGTCTTCCATGGAATAGCTAACGAAACTGTTCGATTTGTTATGGGTTCAGGTAAGTTTCTTCAGGCCTGTTAAACTGCTGCTGAAAAGATTCAGCCTTTATCTTACTTTTATAATGGCTGAAAGAATAATTGGCAGAGAGTGATAACTTGCCGTATTTAATCGTAGCATATCCTCCTATCATCTGCATTCTGTTCAACAAGATCGTATTCAGGTCTGCATTGTATCCTTCAAACTCCGAACCTTTGGTTATAATATTCAGTACCCCGCTTACCCCTTCTGCATCATAACGCGCCCCGGGATCAGTAATAACCTCTATCTTTTTAATCGTATTGGCCGGTATACCCCATAATGCTTCTTTCGGATTATTCGATAATATACCGGACGGTTTACCATTCATATAAGTCTGACATTTATCTGACAATTGCATGACATCCTGTCATTTAGCGGATTTCACGAAAATAGATACGATTGTTACCGGTACGGATTACAATAAATTCTTACCTTCGGGCGTTAATAAAAGAAAAACGATGAACACACGGTTAGCAGCAAATCTATCGGTTATTTTTACGGCCTGCATGCTTGTACTATCATTCAGTTTCGGCTTTCATAATTATTCGGAAGCACAGAAAGCAATCGTTTCGGATCTGAATCAGGCATTGCAGCAGACTATTATGCAAAAGTCCGGACAATGGATGAATCAGGATACACTTAAAACTTATTCGCGCTTGTCTGCTCTTTTCGGAAATCCGGTTTCTATCGAAAGTTATAATAAAGATTTTGCCGAAGCATTGAAGTTTGAGCAACTGAAAAAGAAAAGCGGTATTATTGTACACGTAAAAAATAAGAAAACAACAGATAAGTCTATCGCATACGTAACTCCGGAAAAAGACCAAACACAGAATTATCTGGCAAGCGATACCGTTATCTGGCTGAGTGCCAACCTGAATATTCCCGAATCATCACAAGAAGAACTGGGAATTTCTTTTCAAGGATATATCAATTACTCGATTACAGATATTCTGGCACTTACAGATAAACAAACTCCTTTGATATTGTTGATCGTTGCCATCTTGTCCGGTATCCTTTCTGTCTTTTTATTTCATCGCAGAAGCGCAAGCCAGCCACAAGAAGAAAAGACGTTGGTCTTCGGAAATCTTACTTTTTCCTGTCACCACGCATGTTTCTATAAGGAAGACCGGGAGAAACTAAAACTTACTCCGCAACAATACAAAATCATGGAAATGTTTTTCCTCTCCTCCTCCCATATCCTGCCGAGAGCAGATATTTGCGATACACTATGGCCGGGGAAAGATAATGCCGACGAAACGTTGAACACTTTGATCCGACGTCTGCGTCCGCTGGTAGAAGAGAACAGCAATTTAAAAATAACGACCGACAGAGGAAGAGCTTATCAGTTGGAGATCAAAGAAAGCATCGCGGTATAAATGTTATTCATTTTATATTTATGAAACACATACGTATTATTTTTTGTACACTTTTCTGCTTCTGTCACATTGCCGGTTTGCAGGCACAATCAGAGCAATTAAAAGCCGATATTCAAGAAATTATCAAAGATTCAAATGAAAGCATGGAAACAAATGCGAAAATCATAGCTTCTATATCGGACGTGATTTATAAATACCTCACTGAATGAGGTATTTATATCCTCTTATTTCAAAGCACGTCTAAGCCTGCCTAAACCATCGATCAGAAGCGCCCTCGGACAAGCAATATTGATGCGAATAAAGTACTTACCCACTTCGCCATACATGTTTCCTTCGTTTACCAACAGTTTTTCCTTATCCAGCAAAGTCTTCACAATCTCTTCCGAAGATTGTTTCCGGATGGAACAATCGACCCAAACCAAATAGGTTCCTTCCAACGGTAAAACTTTCAAATGAGGGAGATACTTTTCAAAATATCTTTTCAGGTAATTATAGTTGCCCAGCAGGTATTGTTTAAGTTCTTCCAACCATTCTTCACCTTCATTGTAAGCAGAGATCAGGGCTTCAACTCCAAAAGGATTCACATCGCAGACCTCGTTGATATTAATCGCCTTGTCTATTTTCATACGCACATATTCATTGGCAGAAATAATATTTGCGATCTGTAATCCAGCCAAATTAAAAGCCTTGCTAGGTGAAATACAGGTGACGGAATTCATCAGGAACTCTTTCGAGATGGAGGCAAAAGGCGTATAGGAATGTCCCGGAAAAACGAGTTCGCAATGAATCTCATCAGCGACCACCCATACGTCATTCCGAAAACAAATTTCGCCGATACGCATCAATTCCTGCCGGGTCCAAACTCTGCCTGCCGGATTATGCGGGTTGCATAAAAGTAATAATTTGACTTTAGGATCGGAGGCTTCTTTTTCCAAACCATCGAAATCGATCCGGTAAGTTCCATCGGTATAAAGAAGTGGATTGGTGACCACTTCGCAACCATTATTACGAATAGAGGAGAAAAAGCAATTGTAAACCGGAGTTTGTACCAATACACGATCGCCCGGCATGGTCAGAGCTTTAATTATGGCTGATAAGGCCGGAACTACACCAGAAGTATAGATAATCCAATCTTCCTTTATTTGCCAACCGTGCCGTCGCATGAACCAGTTCGTTACAGCTTCGTAATAAGCGGAAGGCACTTTGGTATAACCGAAAATGCCATGTTCCACTCGTTTGTGCAATGCTTCAACCACACAAGGGGCTGTGCGGAAATCCATATCGGCTACCCACATGGGAAGGACATCCTCTTCTTTCGCTGTATCCCATTTATAGGAATTACTTCCACGACGGGGTATTATTTCATCAAAATTGTATTTCATTGATTGAAGCAAGTTATGTTATCCCACAGTCTCAGTTCACAATTTGCCGGTCGCAGGATGTTTTCATCAATAATGATTTCATTATAACTTTCAGCCGTGATGCATCCGGTACGCGGATTTTTTATGCTATGTACCGGGCTGTTAATGGTAGCTTGTACACTGCTGTATTCAAAACAGAGATCAGCATCATCCGCCATTGTACAGTTCTCCATCACCAGGTCATGTGCATAGCAAAGGGCCTGTGTCCCTGATATCTTGCAATTTACCAGGCGCAGATTATGTGAGTGCCATCCCAGATATTCACCGGTCAGTTCAGAATCGTATACAGTCACATTTTCAGTGTTCCAGAAGGCATCTTTCGAATGGATAACGGCATTACGGATTTCGACATTCTTGCAGTACTGGAATGAATAATTCCCATTCTGACTGTAATTCTCAATACGAATATTCTCTCCGTGCATAAACAGGTAATCTGCTTTGTCGACCTGTACATTCTTCAGTTCAACGTTGCGGCAATGCCAGAATGTTTCCAACGCATTGGATAGTTGCACATTCTCTAATTTGATCCCATCCATATCACGGAACATCTTCGGGGCTTCTACAATAGTGTCAGTCATTTGCAGATTCCGTGAATACCATAAAGCAGCACGTGCTCCATCAGTAAAAAGACAATTTTTCAGGATAAAGCCATCGTTATGCCAAAAGGGATATTTACCCTCGAAGCGGCAGTTTACCGCGATGATATTACTGCATTCTTTTAAAGCTGATTCACCTGTATGAATCGTTACATTTTCCAGTTGTAAATCGTGTGTCGCAAATAAAGGACGTTCGCCTTCATATTCTCTGTTTTTAATAATTTCCATAATTCAATTAATTAGTTTATTCGTTATTTTATAATTCCTATTTGTCTTTTATAGCAAGACTTTACTGAAGAAATCCGTCAGCTTTCCGCACGGTTATTTTCTACACTACAAAATTACAATCGGGATATAATATCTTTTGTAGACAAATTACTGGTATCATAACCCAAATTACAGAAATTCAAAATATTGTATTTCCATGAGGAATATAATGATACATATAGATTTATTCGTACTTTTACGGGTGTAGCAAGTCTACAAAGCGGATTGCCATTCGACTATGCATTTAATACAGTTATCAGAACATGAAAACCAATTATCAAAGATTTTTATCCGGTGAATACTGTAACCGGCTCGACAAAGAGGTTTTGGATATGATCATCCGGAATAAAAGATTACTCTCGAAATTTAATGCGACGGATATTTCCGATACGGAAGCGAGGACGGAGCTTTTGCATGAAATGTTCGGGAAAGTTGGCAAGCATGTCAGCGTGGATATCAATTTTCATTGCGAATGCGGTAAACATATCTTTATTGGGGATAAGGTCGTTATAAATATGAATTGTACCTTTTTAGACGATAACATTATTACGATCGGAAATCATGTTTTAATTGCTCCCAACGTACAACTATATACTGCAACACACCCGGTAGCTGCCAGCGAAAGATTTGTAGAAAACTGGGATGAAAATTCAGGGGAACTCTTTTTCAAAACGAAAGCCCTCCCGATCACTATCGGAAATTATGTATGGATCGGAGGCGGCGCTATCATCCTTCCGGGTGTCACGATCGGAGATAATTGCGTTATCGGCGCCGGAAGTGTGGTAACCCAATCAATACCCGCCAACAGTATAGCGGTTGGAAATCCTTGTAGAGTTATCAGAAAAAATTCCAATTGACAGGAATAGTCATTTGTCCCCTATTGTCTATTTTAACGTACCCAACTAATTGACAACCTATTACAGTTTCCTCGTAATTTCCAGGTTTGGAAACTCCAGTTCCCTCCGCAGGAAACTGTAATTTCCCAGGTAGGAAACGCGAGTTTCCCAGGCAGGGAACTGGAGTTTCCTACTTAGGAAATTTACGGAAACTAACTATATAATTGTAATACTCAACCTGCGGCTATCCCCGCCGTCGCGGAATTCACAAAGATAGATACCTTGCCAGGTCCCCAGGTTCAGACGATGGTTCTTTATCGGAATAGTTACAGACGATCCTAATAGCGAAGCCTTGATATGGGCAGACATATCATCGTCTCCTTCCAGCGTATGGGTAAAATAAGAAGCTCCGTCGGGCACCAATTTATTGAAAAAGGTATTGAAGTCGTAACGAACAGACGGGTCCGCATTCTCATTCAGGGTAAGCGCGGCAGAAGTATGTTTGATAAACAGGAATAACAGGCCGTTTTCCGGTAGTTCCGGCAGACGGGAAACAATATCCCGTGTGACGAGATGGAATCCCCGGTTATAATGAGGCAATTGTATATCGAATGTTGTAGCCATGATAAATCTCCGGTTTATTGTTCCAGTAATCCTTCCAGATAACGTTCCGGTGATAAACCGACCTGTTGCATGAATCCGGCAAGGGCACTAAAGTTCAGTTCTTCAGTCTCACTGTCAAGTAAAGTTACTTTGCGGATGACATTCAGGGGCAAAGAGATGGGAACGAAAGGTCGCAATTGTCCGTCCTCATACCGGTAACCGGCATCGGCAGGATTGCGAAGGACTGTCAACCGCCATTCTTTCTCCGGTGCACATGCCGGATTCTTTACTTCCAGGCAAGCATTACATAAAAGTGAGAAGAAACGCGAATCAGCCGTAAAACCACTGTGCTCTTCATCGAAAAAGAACTTATCGTATTCACGCTCCATCTGTGTAACAAAATTGGCGAACACCTGCCCTTCATCGTATTTACAGCGGATCAGGAACATGTTTTCAAAAAGACAATGTTCAGCCAATTGCTCATAATCGAGTGACAAACGCAGATATGGCAATCCGGAGTCTTTTACTTTCCCGGGAAGAAAAGTGCCGTCTTCATAAAAAGATAACTTATAAAGATCCATCTCCGGCCCGATCAGCATCCGCCGCTTTTCACGAAAAAAAGGAATGGCTTGTTTACTCTCTTCCTTTGGAATTCCTTTCTGTACTTCATACTCACCTATGGCTTTCCTTAGCAACGACAATCCATATTGATATTCTTCCCTGGCAACGGTATATAATAAATTTTCAGCTTGTAAGATAAATGCCGGTTCCCCAGCCGGTTTCATGCAACCTTCGACAAAGGAATGCAGTGATATATAAGTATATAATTCCATTAAATTAATATTTTTTACGGGCAAAGATACACTATAATTCAGAGAATTGCTACCTTTGTTTCAACTATCAATAATTCTAATAACCAATTACAACAAGATGAAACGTCGTGATTTCTTAAAGACCAGTGTAGTAGCTGGTGCCGCTCTTTCAATAGACTTTAAAGGGTTGCAAGCTGCCTTATCAACCAATACGATGGCAGTGGAACAAGCCCCTGAAATGGTAGCCGTTATGGGTGGCGAGCCTGAAGTCATGCTTGACAAAGCATTGGAGACCCTGGGGGGAATCGGAAAGTATATCAAAAAAGGGCAAAAAGTCGTTATCAAACCGAACATCGGATGGGACCGTACACCGGAACTGGCAGGAAATACCAACCCACAGCTTATCAAGGCGCTGGTAAAGAAATGCCTGGATGCTGGAGCAGAAAAAGTAACCGTTTTCGACCATACCTGCGATAACTGGCAGAAATGTTATGAAAGCAGTGGTATCGCTGCAGCCGTAAAAGAAGCCGGAGGTATTATCATGCCGGGTAATGACGAAAAGTATTTCAAAGAAGTATCTATCCCCAACGGAGTAAAAGTAAAATCAGCCAAGATACATGAAGCACTGATCGAAGCCGATGCCTGGATCAACGTTCCTATCCTGAAGAATCATGGTGGAGCAAAACTGTCCTGTGCCATGAAGAATTATATGGGGATCGTTTGGGACCGCCGGTTCTTCCATCAGAACGACCTGCAGCAATGTATCGCCGATATTTGTACCTGGCAGAAGAAACCGGTACTGAATATCGTAGATGCTTACCGTATGATGCACCAGAACGGGCCGCAGGGTAAAAGCGCTGCAGACGTAGCCACATTGAAATCCATGATTGTCTCTCCGAATATCATTGCGATCGACACGGCCGCTCTGGCTCTGTTCAACCAGGTAAAGAAACTGGATATGGAAGCTGTCGGACACATCGGTAAAGGAGAAGAATTAAAACTGGGAACAACGGATTTAAAGAAAGTCAATATCAAACGTATTAAGATTTAATGAAGCGACCTAATTATTTAAAAGGACTGAGAGTTCTGCTCGCAGTCCTGTTTTTTGTACCCATCCTTCTTTTCTTCCTGGACTTTACGAATAAGATGCCGATGGATATACATAAACTACTGCATGTCCAGTTACTGCCTGCTATTTTGGGCGGTATGTTCGGGATCGTAGCCGTTCTACTTCTGCTGACGTTATTCTTCGGGCGTATCTACTGTTCGGTAATCTGTCCGGCCGGAGTTTTCCAGGATATGATCAATCGCCTGTTCTGTATAGGCAAAAAGAAGAAAAAAGGGATACGACGGTTCAAATATCATAAACCCTTGAACTGGGTACGTTATGTTCTACTGGCGGCAACAGCGATAACGGCTGCACTGGGATTTTCCGGTCTGTGCCTGTTACTCGATCCGTACAGTAACTTTGGACGCATCGCAGCAAATTTGTTCCGCCCTTCCGTCATGTGGGGAAATAACATATTGGCCGACTGGTTGATGAAAATGGATAACTACTCGTTGTTTCATGTAACGATCAGTACCGTGAGCATGGCAGGTCTGGTGGCCGGCATCGTGGCATTGGTTGTATTTGCCGTGATGGTTATTTTTCGCGGCCGTCTGTTTTGTAACTCGTTATGTCCGGTTGGAGCTTTGCTTAGTCTGGTTTCGCGTTATTCATTCTTCCGCATTTCGTTCGACAAAGAGGCTTGTACTCATTGTGGGAACTGTGAACATACCTGTAAAGCAGAAGCGATCGACGCTAAAAAACTGACGGTTGACACATCGCGTTGCGTGGATTGTTTCAACTGTGTTTCATCCTGCTCCAAAGGCGGATTGCAATACCGTTTCAACCCTCCTTTCAGGAAAGAAGAAAAGAAGATCGCCGAAGCTGCCATGAATATGGAAGCAGAACCGCAACCGGCAGTGAACAGCCGTCGTACTTTTCTGGCAACCGGAGCTACTGTTGCCGCTACCCTCCCGATCGTTTCGGCTATTGCGGAAGGTGTCGAACAAGCCAAAGGTAATGGACATGGGAATGGTCACGGAAAGAGAAAAGGCCGTAAAAAATGGCCGCCCGTTACACCTCCGGGATCACTGAGCCTGGAACGTTTCAAAGACAAATGTACCGGATGCCATATCTGTGTGGTGAAGTGTCCGAGCCAGGTATTGCGTCCGGCCGGATTGGAATATGGTTTCGATTATCTGTTGAAGCCGCGCATGGCCTATCTCAGTAGTTATTGTAATTACGAATGCACGATATGCTCGGAAGTTTGCCCGGCCGGTGCCATTATGCCTATTACGGTGGAAGAAAAGAAATCGTTGCAGGTAGGTATTGCCACTTTCTTTATCAACCGTTGTATTGTGAAGACGGAAGGAACTGACTGCGGTGCCTGCTCCGAACACTGTCCGACACAGGCTGTACACATGGTACCTTACGAAGGAACACTGACGATCCCACAGGTAAATCCCGACTTATGTGTAGGTTGCGGCGGCTGCGAATCGATCTGTCCGGTGCGTCCGATGCGGGCTATTATCGTGAAGTCGAATGTGGTGCATCAAACCATTGTTTTACCGGAAGAGGAAGAAGTCAAAAACGTAGAAGTAGATGACTTCGGATTCTGATAGAATTATATTACCTTTGCGCCCAAAGCAAAGATAAAGAATGAAATTCGAATTACAACACAACGATACTAAGACAAATGCAAGGGCGGGCTTGATTACAACCGATCACGGGGTAATCGAGACGCCCATTTTTATGCCTGTCGGAACACAAGGCACAGTGAAAGGCGTCCACATGACCGAACTGAAAGAGGATATTAAGGCACAGATCATCCTGGGTAACACCTATCATCTATACCTGCGTCCGGGTCTTGAAATCCTGGAGAAAGCCGGGGGATTGCACAAGTTTAATACATGGGATCGCCCTATCCTGACCGACAGCGGAGGTTTTCAGGTATTCTCGCTTTCCGACAACCGCAAATTGCACGAGGAAGGAGCCGAGTTCCGTTCTCATATAGATGGTTCAAAGCATCTTTTCACCCCCGAAAAGGTAATGGATATCCAGCGTATCATCGGTGCCGACATCATTATGGCTTTCGACGAATGTTGTCCGGGAGATGCCGACTATGATTATGCAAAAAAGTCACTGGGGTTGACCGAACGATGGCTGGACCGTTGTTTCGACCGTTTCAATTCCACGGAGCCGAAATATGGCTACAGCCAATGCCTCTTCCCGATCGTACAGGGTTGTGTATATCCTGACCTGCGCCGTCATGCGGCTGAGAACATAGCAAAGAAAGGGGCTGACGGAAATGCTATCGGCGGACTGGCTGTCGGCGAACCGACCGAGAAGATGTACGAAATGATCGAGGTTGTCAATGAAATATTACCCAAAGACAAACCTCGCTACCTGATGGGGGTCGGGACTCCTATCAATCTGCTGGAGGCGATCGAGCGTGGCGTGGATATGTTCGACTGTATCATGCCGACCCGTAACGGACGTAACGGGCAGATTTTCACGCAATACGGTACGATCAATCTGCGCAATAAGAAATGGGAGGACGACTTCTCCCCTGTCGATCCGGATGCCCACTCATACGTAGATACGCTTTATAGCAAAGCATACCTGCATCATCTGATCAAAGTAAACGAACTCCTGGGTCTGCAAATTGCTTCCATCCATAACCTCGCCTTCTATCTGTGGCTGGTGAAGGAAGCACGAAAGCATATCATCGCCGGTGACTTTGCTATCTGGAAAAGCGGTATGGTGCAGCAACTAAATAATCGACTTTAAGAATTGAAAATTGAAGATTGAAAATTGAGAATTTCCATAATCTATTCCAGTTTTCAATTTTCAATTCTCAATTTTCAATTAAAAAGACATTCGCATGAAATTCAAATTAAAACGGATAGATTGGTATATCATCAAGCAGTTTCTCGGAACGTATGTTTTCGCGATCATGCTGATCATCTCTATCTCCGTCGTATTCGATATAAACGAAAAGATCGATAAGTTCCTGAAACCCGAAGTTCCGCTGCAGGCGATCATTCTGGATTATTATATGAACTTTATCCCCTATTTCGCCAACTTATTCAGTCCACTGTTCACGTTTATCGCGGTTATCTTCTTTACCTCGAAGCTGGCGGACAATTCGGAGATTATCGCCATGTTGGCAAGCGGAATGAGTTTCCGGCGGCTGATGCTGCCTTATGCGATCTCGGCTGCGATCATTGCGATAGCCAGTTTTGTATTGAGTGCTTTCATCATTCCCCCGGCCAATGTGACGCGTATCGATTTTCAGAACAAATATATCAGGAACAAAAAAGTGGAATATGCCCGAAACATACAGATTGAAGTGGAACCGGGTGTGTTTGCTTATTTCGACCGTTATGACGCACGCCCGAACATGGGTTATCGTTTCTCACTCGAACATTTCGAAGGAAAGAAGCTGATCTCCAAGCTGACGGCCAATTCAATCAAATACGACTCGCTATACAAATGGACCGTGATCGATTATATGATCCGCGACTTTGAAGGAATGCGCGAACATATCACCCAAGGCTCCCGTAAAGACACGACGCTGACGATCATTCCGTCCGACTTCCTGATCTCGGTAAACGATTGTGAGACGATGACCTCCCCACAGCTGGCAACTTATATCGAACGGCAGAAAACGCGTGGTATAGGTAATATCCAGACATTCCAGATCGAATATCATAAACGTTTCGCTTCCATCATGGCGGCATTTATCCTGACCTCTATCGGGGCTTCCCTCTCCTCACGCAAAATTAAGGGAGGTATGGGTATGAATATCGGTATCGGACTGGCTTTGAGTTTCTCTTACATCCTGTTCACCACGGTTACATCGACCTTTGCGATCAACGGATATGTAAGTGCGATGGTGGCCGCCTGGATCCCGAATATTCTCTATACGTTCATTGCCATTTATCTGTACCGGAAAGCGCCGAGATAATCACTGGTATACCCGCTTATGAGCCATGAAATGTTTGTGATAGCTGAAAAATAAAAAAGGAATGTATCAAAACTAACTTTGATACATTCCTTTTTCACTATATGGATTTTACGAATCGTGTATTATTCGAAAACGACTTCCAGCTCATCTATATATAAGGTACTTCCGGGTGCTCCCTGGAAAGCATCACCTTTACTGCTGGAAGAGAAAATTAGAGCCAACTTATACAATTTGGTTGAATCATACGTTTTGCCATCCAGAAAATTGAATTCGAGGCTGAACGGAGTATATTCCGCTTTCGCCGTACCGTCGGCCAGGCTTGCTACTGCTACAATCTTTTCAGAATCGCCGATGTTCAGGCCTGTCAACGTTTCGCTTTCGTTAGCTACTTCATATAAAACACCTTTAATGCTGCATTCGTCCGTCAATTCAGGATGCTCTACGATATTCTTTTTATCAGAACCATCCAGGAACAATTCGCCCGGGGTATATTTATAGTAACCGTTAAAAAGCATCGGTTTCTTATCACACATGATACCGAATTTCGTACTGTTCAATTGGTTAAAAGGATCGATCGCAAAACGTCCGGTATACAGAGAACCGGAAGTAATAGCAGGTGCTAAAGAAATATCCGATGTATTCTTAGTTGTCAGTTTAGCTGCCATACCTTTAACAGCATCCTCTGTTGGAACAACCGGAAATTCGTCTGTATAACCAAATAATGCCAAATAGCTGGCACCGGCACTGCTGGTCGCCAATTTATCATCGGGGAATGGCGTTTTATAGGCAGCCTTACCGGTTCCTTTGTCAACCCATTCGTCTAGTGAATATTTCTGCATTTTGCCAGCTACGGAAACAGTATAAGTCGTGGTCGTAATTCCATCTTCCGAAGTCACAGTGTAAGTGACAGGTTTAGAGAAATCCTGCGCTACACCGCTTGCCGGAGTGATTGTTGCCTTATCGGAAATTTTGATTGTTGGAACCAATGCGGCCAATTCTTCCGCTTTGATGGTATCCGAAACCATAAAGGTGATGTTTGTTCCGTCAATTTCCGGCTGTGAAACGACTTCTTTGCTGTCGAAAGTAAATTCTGTGATCTTAGCCTCCGAACTCTGGTCGGTAGCCAGTTTCGTACCCGTGAAATCGACTTTCACTGTGATGGCTGCACCTGACTGTGTAGCTTTTACATTGATCACCATATTGAGTTTTTCACCGGCGATAGTACCGTTCATTACCACATCGCAATCGCCGACGATAGGCAACGTCAACTTTTGTTCGCCATCGAACTTACAAGCGTCATCACTTTGTTTTTCTACATTACATTTGTCTACGGAAATGTTTCCGAGTGCCATAGCCCCGAAACTGAAGTTTTTCAGTTCCATCTTGATCTGGTTGTCGCCGACTTTGGTCACATACACTTTCTGGGGAAGATTTTCACCGACTTTAGTTCCGTCCAGATCTACATCAAGCGTTCCTTTATATACGCCGTCAAATTCTGTTCCGATAGGTCCTCCCTTATCGTCATCACTACAAGCCGTGAACAAACTTAGCATGCAGAACATGCTGAATAAACACATTAGTTTTGTTTTCATAAATTTGTCAGTAAACTAATACCTTTTTAATTAGTAAAATAAAGTTCTTCAAAACAGCACGAAGATAAGGATAATTTTCGATAAAATGTTTTGTTCAGGAAAGGCGTTGAGGGATAAATTGTTTGGGATATAATTCATAAGGTAGCCTGCATACTAAACAAAAAAGAAGGCATCCTTTTGAGACACCCTCTTCTTGATTTTAGTAATTTATTGGGGTTATTTCTTCAACTCCAAATTAAAATTATTCTGTCACAGGAAGCAATGTAAGGCCGATCTGAATGTCTGTTGTTGTAGCAATAATATCAGGCATAGCTACCAAAACCGGTTTCAAAAAGATCTCCACTAAACTACCTAACTCCTCACCGGCACTTCCTTTCAAAAGTTCAACCAATGAATTAACAGTCTGCTCATCTTCGAACAGAGGAGCTATTTGCTGCAACAAAGGAAGCAACACGTCTTTGCCTAAATAAACGACAGTTTTCCCGTCTTCACCTGTTGTATAAGACAAAGGCACACCTTCTGCCAACATCGGTACAATATTTTTAAGCAGCCCCGTAACAAAATTCGACTCAGTAGCACGCGATTTACTTGCCACAGCCATGATCTGATTTACATTCAGATAAACATGCAATTTATCCCCTTTTACCGCATACATAGCCAAATTCAATGGCGATTCCTTCCATTCAGTATCGGCAGGAGTATTTTTATATTTGGCTTGGATGTTTCCATCAGGCAAGAAAGTCACTTCATTTAAAATGCCGAACAACAATTGAGGGACTGTCATTCCATCCTTAATCGGGGCCATTCCCATTGTCATCAGTAGAGCACTTTGAATATCCCATGTTCCGTTGTCACCAAATGGAAATTCATCAGCATTCCAAACAATATGGATAGGATCAACAGACATAAAACCCGCCGAAGCCAACTTCCATGATGTACCTACCAAATCTGTTTTAGGCATGGTCACTTTCAAATCCAATTTCAAACCATCCTTGGTTGCTTCTCCTTTATAGTTAATGACACGGCCATCTTTCTCATCAGTTCCTTCAAAAGAAACTTTTTCGCCTTCTACCAATAAATCTACATTCAAGGTAGTCGTCAATTCTCCCGGTACGACACCGGCTGTAGCAATTTCCTCAGTCGAAGTATTGTTAGTTGATTTTCCGCCAGGTATTAAACCTAACAGGTCAAGACTTGCACCGGATAAAGTCAATACAGCTTTATCAACACTTTGTGATGTAAACGAAACCTCTTTTCCCAACATAGCCTCACCACTATAGGTCAACTGCAAGCCGTTCTTATCGGTAAATACAGTATTTTCCACAGGACATTTTACATCATCATCATCATCGCTACAAGCGGTGAAAAAACTTAAGATACAAAGTACAGTAAATAAATACAATAAATTTTTCTTCATCCTTTTTATAAGTTTAATATTAATCGGGTGCAAATATAGTTCTGATTTTTAACTTTACGACTAAAAAAAACATTTTCTAACATTAGAACCCAAATTTCCCCTAAGAAAACTATTTTTCTTCCATTTTTTACCTACATTTAGCTCGTCCAACTATCGGAAAGCTTCAAAAACGAAAAAAAATAGTTTCCGACTGTCGGAATCCATTTTATTTACATTTTTTTCGAATTCGAACAGTCGGAAAGCATTTTTAGAGCGATTTTAAGGTTTCCGACAGTCATGCTGACATTTCTGGCGGATTTTCAAGGAAGAAAAATAGTTTTCTTATAGAATAATAATATAAAACACTAGTATCATGAAAAAAATTTCTGACTTGGTTTATTTGCAGAGTGCTCGCAACGCCGAACACTACAACCTCTATCTGCAAGTATTGAATATCGTTACCACCGACTTTGCGACAAAATATAAGCTGACCGCCTTGCGCGATGCCTTAGCCGCCGCTTTCGATGGCGAAGATGATGCGTACTTGCAGTCGAGAAGCTTTGCCGATACGAAAGAGATTGATGAGAAAGACGCCGTGCGCGACAAACGTTTCCGTTTTATCTTCCTCACGACCGAAAGTAAGGAGCTCAGCCTGGTGGAAGCCGAAGCCAAGGCTGCTGAAAAAGTGGCTTTTGCGATCGCTCCGTACACGGGTGCCGCATCGAAACCTTTCGCCGAAAATACGGCGATGGTGGAAGATATGGTGAAAAAATTACAGTCGGCCGAATACACTTCTTACATGCAGACATTGGGATTGACCGATGCCGTCGTTGCTCTCAAAGCGGCTAACGATGATTTTGTGGCAGCCTTCTCACGCCGTGCCGATGAGAAACGTATCCGCTCTGTCAGCGACAACCTGAAAAAACTCCGCCCGGTGACGGATGAAGCTGCCCGCAAATTGTTCGATGCCATCAACGCGCTTTATCTCGTGAATGAGTTGGTCGATAAAGATCAGGCGAAAGAAACGGCGATCGGCACTGTGATCGATGCCGTGAATGCAGAGATCATTCAATTCTCGGAAACACTGTCGCGTCGTGGTGTAGGGAAGAAAGCGAAGGTCGAGCCGAATGATAAGCCGATCATTCCTCCCGAAGAAGGTGGTGGTGAAGGTGGTGGCGACCGACCGGAGATAGAATAAGTCCGTCATTTATTCCCCTCTTTTAATGTGTAATGTCTTGACATAAATAAACCCTGAAAGTTTTTTGTCCAACTTTCAGGGTTTATTTCGGTACGGAAACTCCCTCTTCACAGGTATGTTTTATAGAAAATTACTTCTCCAGCAGATTCAACGTTACGCTGATATCTTCCGTCTTTTCCAAAATCTCAGGCAGGTTGGTAAACAGTTCCTGCACAATCGGCAGCAATACAGGCTGAAGCTTATCGGGAATAATCTCCGACAATTTGGGAAGCAAAAGCTGCTGTATTTTTTCGTTTGCCAGCACAGGCAACAGCTGCATCAACAGTTCTTTGTTTGCCGTGATCCGGGCGTTGCCGCCGGTAACACTATAGTCCAATGGTATTCCTTTCGAAAGATATTGGGCCAGATACTTGATCAGGGACAAATCAAATCCGGGCATTTCCGCTTTCGACCTGTTGGCTTCCACTGTTGCCAGGATTTGAGCGATATTCAACTGCACATACATCACATTATCCTTTACATAATACTGCGCCAGGTTAAGCGGTGACGATAGCCATTCGGATGAACCTTTTTTCTTATAGCTGGCAACGATATTCCCATCGCCTCCGAAAACAACCATTTGAAGCACGCTTTGCAGCAACGGTCCGACCAAAACGTCCAATTCAGGGGCAACAACCGAAATCGGCAGTTTTCCCATACCTAAAGCAGACAAATCGATCATATAATCAGACTTCCAGACAATATTCAACGGTTTGGCAGGCTGGAGATTCCAGTTGCCGACCAGATCGTTATGCGGCATTCTTATATCATCGACTGTCATGGTCAGTTTATCTTTCTCAACGCTACCTGAATACTTAAATTCGCGTCCGTTAGACGAATCGGTGCCCTCAAACGTATATTTCTCACCCGACAGTGTCAACGGGACATTCGACAAGGTGGTATATATTTCACCCGGAATAACGCCCGGTGCTACCTCGAGGAGCGGGGTAGATTTCGTGAATAACGCCAGCAGCTCGACCAGATAATCAGCCGATCCTCTCATTGTGATCGTAGCCGTTTTTCCGTTTTGTGTATCAAAGATGATTTCTTTGCCTAACAAAGCAAGATTTCCATTTTTCAAGTCCAATTTATCACCGGAATAAGTGGTGTTTACGTCCAACCCGTTCGGGGCTTTCGAATCGTCATCGTCACAAGCTGTAAAAAAGCTCAACGCACACAACATGGTAAACAAATACAAAAAACTTTTCTTCATAACTCTCTTTTTTATAACAAACGTCTCTAATTAAGAATAAAATAGTTTATTCAAACGCTACGAAGATAGGCATTATTTCTTTAAGCGGATTTAAAAATTAAAGGCTTAACATTACGTCGGCCAAATCTTTAGCATTTATAACCAAAGAAAATCCGTACCTCCTCAAGAGATACGGATTTTCCGAATGTAAATGTATATCTATTATTACCAGGTCACAGTTTCATATGTGATCCGTCGCAAAACGGTTGGTTCTTTGAATGACCGCAACGGCAAATCGCCGTTCTTTCCATAATCATTTCTTTTCCATCGGGTGTGATCAGTTTTACCGGGCCTTTCACCAACAACGGACCTTTATCCATTGCTTTCAGTTCTACTAAAGGTTGTTCTTTGTTTTCCATAACTTCTAATTCTATTGGTTTTTATTTATATTATGTAAGCTTTATATAAGAACAATGACAAATTTACATTTGTTTAGTAAAAACAGTAAATAGCACTTATTCTACCACTAACATTTTATCATTGACAGCGACTTTATCGCCACCGGTAATATAAACCTCCTTCACGACCCCGTCTATCGGGCTGCGTATCTCGTTTTCCATTTTCATGGCGACCAATACACAAAGCGGAGTTCCCGCCGTCACTTCATCACCGGGTTTCACATTCACTTTCAGGATCACGCCCGGCATCTGAGCAGTGATCACCTGACGGCCGACAGCCACCGACTGGATACGCGACAAGCGCATCTTCTTCAGTTCGTCGATTACCTGTACCTGGAAATAATCGCCTTTGTTCTTTACTTCATACACATCGTCGGATATATTGGATATCTGAACACCGTGCGATTTATGATTGAGGATGATGGAATAGATGCTATCCCCTCCCACATTATAATCTACATTATATATCTTGCCGTTTACGGAGACTTTCTTTACCGGGCCGTCTTCCAGTATTTCCACCTTGAATTCGGTGTCGGGCATATCATTCACTGTTGCAAAATAGGTTGCTAATGCTTTTGACATAATCAGATCCTCCTTTTAATAGTTATTGGCAGTCATCTGCAGTTTACCGTAATATTTCCATAAAGACTCGCCTACCAACGGGACTGTTGTCATACGGGCAGAGGCCTCCTTCTCCTGTTCGAAATGCTTGATGGCCGCAGCAATCACGGCAACCAGCGGATCGTTGTTCTGACGACGTTTCAGATCTTCCTTATCGAATTTGGTATCGATGAAAGTCGTATCGTAATTTCCTTTCAGGAACGTCTCGTTGTGCAAGACACGCTGATGGAACGGGATCGTCGTTTTAATTCCCAGAATCTTATATTCCCGCAACGCACGTGCCATATTGGAGATGGCTGATTCGCGGTTACGTCCCCAGGTACACAGCTTTGCGATCATCGGGTCGTAATGCAAAGAGACTTCAAATCCGGCATACGCGGCACTGTCCAGACGTACATTACGTCCTTCGGGCGCTTCACGAACCTTGATGACACCCGGCGAAGGCATAAAGTTATTCTCCGGGTCTTCCGCATAGATACGGCATTCGATGGCCGCCCCTCTGAACTCCACATCTTCCTGTTTGTATGGCAACGGATTACCGGCAGCCACCAGGATCATATCGCGTACCAGATCGACGCCTGTAACCTCTTCCGTCACCGGATGTTCTACCTGCAGGCGGGTATTCATTTCCAGGAAATAGAAATTCTGGTCTTTATCCATCATAAATTCCAACGTCCCGGCACTGTAATAACCGATCTTCTTACAGGCTTCCACCGCCACGGCCAGCATCTTCTTGCGCGTCTCTTCTTTTACAAAAGGAGACGGCGATTCCTCGATCACTTTCTGGTTACGGCGCTGGATAGAGCATTCGCGTTCATAGAGATGAATCACATTCCCGTATTTATCTCCCAAAACCTGCACTTCGATATGATGCGGATTCTCAATATATTTTTCAATGTAAATAGCATCATTCCCGAATGAATTTCCGGCTTCGGAGCGCGACAGACGGAAAGCTTCTTCCAGTCCTTCTTCATCACGGACCAGGCGCATGCCTTTACCACCTCCGCCGGCCAATGCTTTCAGCATGATCGGATAACCGACCTCTTTAGCGACCTTGCGGACTTCGGCTATATTGTTAACCGGCTCTTCTGTTCCGGGAACGACAGGTACACCGGCTGCTTTCATGATCTTGCGGGCCTCGGTCTTAATCCCCATTTTGGCAATAACATCGGCACTCGGACCAATAAATATAACGCCTTCTTCTTCACATCTGCGGGCAAAATCGGCATTTTCCGAAAGAAAGCCATATCCCGGATGGATAGCGGCACCGGTCTTCTTGGCGATTGCCAGGATCAGGTCGGGTTTCAGATAGGAAGTGTCTGTTTCATCTTCCGAGATACAGTAGGCTTCTTCGGCATATCGTACATGCAAGGCACCCCGGTCTACATGTGTATAGATCGCAACGGTCGGTATATTCATTACGCGGCAGGTACGAAAGATTCGCATCGCAATTTCGCCGCGATTGGCTACTAATACTTTCTTTATCATAATCGTTCGCGTATTAAAGTGGTAAATTGGAATGTTTCTTCGGCGGATTGGATTGCCGTTTATTAGCCAGCAGTTCGAAGCTGCGGATCAGGCGGGCACGTGTTCCCGACGGTTCGATGATCTCATCCACATAGCCCAGTTCGGCTGCCCGGTAGGGATTAGCGAATTTCTCACGGTAATCATCCTGCAATTCCTTGCGTTTCTTTTCTACGTCCTCGGCCTTTTTGAGTTCTTTGCGGAAAAGGATATTCACGGCACCGTCCGGTCCCATTACAGCGATCTCGGCAGTCGGATAAGCGAAATTGATATCACCGCGGATATGCTTGGAGCTCATCACATCATAGGCTCCGCCGTATGCCTTACGGGTAATGACCGTTACTTTCGGAACCGTCGCTTCACAATAGGCATAAAGCAATTTTGCCCCGTGGCGGATAATACCTTCATATTCCTGGTTAACGCCCGGAAGGAATCCCGGCACATCCACCAATGTCAGCAACGGAATATTGAAAGCATCGCAGAAACGGACGAAACGGGCCGCCTTCACGGAAGCATTTATATCCAGCGTCCCTGCCAGAGCGGCCGGTTGATTGGCTACAACACCGATCGTTTTTCCATTCAACCGGATATAGCCGATAACGATGTTCTTGGCATATTCTTCCTGTACTTCAAAGAAATTATGATCGTCGGCAACCGATTCGATCAGTTCTTTCATATCGTAAGGCTGATTCGGATTGGTCGGAATCAGATTATTCAACTGTTCATCGATCCGGTTCGCGCTGTCGGTCGTCGGGATAAACGGAGGTTCTTCCATATTATTACTTGGAAGGAATGACATAAGTTCGCGTATCTTCAGAATACAATCCATGTCGTTATCCCCTGTGAAATGAGCCACTCCGGAACGACTGCTGTGCACTTCCGAGCCGCCTAAATCCTGCATTGTCACCTCTTCCTGCGTCACACTCTTTACCACTTCCGGCCCCGTAATAAACATATAGCTGGAATCTTTCACCATAAAGATGAAATCGGTCAGAGCCGGTGAATAAACTGCACCTCCGGCACACGGTCCCATGATCGCACTGATCTGTGGAATAACTCCCGATGCCAGCGAGTTGCGCAAGAAGATTTCTGCATAACCTGCCAGCGAGCGTACCCCCTCCTGGATACGTGCTCCGCCTGAATCGTTCAGACCGATCACCGGTGCACCCAGTTGCATCGCCATATCCATAATCTTACAGATCTTCCGTGCATATGTCTCGGAAAGAGCACCGCCGAATACCGTAAAATCCTGGGCAAATACAAATACCGTACGTTTGCCTATCAAGCCGTAGCCTGTCACTACCCCATCGCCCAACGGACGCTGTTTCTCCAGTCCGAACTCTGTACAACGATGGGTTACAAATTTGTCGACTTCCACAAAACTTCCTTTTTCAAGAAGTAATTCGATTCTTTCACGGGCAGTCAGTTTACCCGCTGCATGTTGTTTTGCGATACGGTCTTCGCCGCCTCCCAGCTCCGCCTGATGGTTCAAAGCTGCCAATTTTTCAATTTTTTCTTTCATGGCGATTGTCGGTTTTTATTGATGAACTTTATTTTATTACTACTGGTGATATATACAAAAGTAAGAGTAACAACTATCTTAAACTGTATTATATATTACACAGCAAATATTCCATGATCTTAACGCCTTTACAAGATAAACATTTGAAAGTATGAAACTGTTACGGAAACCAATCGAATTTATCGATAGGGTTATCGATTCTATTTATCTCCGATATTATATCTACTCCATAAAACCGTCGCTTTTTCACAGCTTCTATCCTGCGAAAATTTCCTGTTTTTTTCTTCCCGACTATATACAAAGCGACTGATAAGTTAAATTATATAAATATAATAAGTCATTTATTGTATATAAAAAATCTTTTCTCTTTATTTGTCAGACAAATAAGATTAATAAGAATTATAACCTACTATATCATGGATTCACTGAAAGTTCACAGTCAGACTATTACATTGGTCGATCAAGTTGAAGATAAGCTCCTTAATTACTTAAAGGAAAAGGATTTGCGTGCAGGAGATCCTATTCCCAATGAACTGGAATTAGCGGCTGCCCTGGGCGTTGCCCGTAGTGTTCTGCGCGAAGCATTAAGCCGCCTGAAGATGATGGGGATGATAGAAAGTCGTACTCGTAGAGGAATGATCCTGAGAGAACCGTCCATACTTGGAGGTATGAAACGGGTTGTCGATCCGCGTATTTTAAGTGAAGAATCGCTTTTCGATATCTTAGGCTTCAGAATCGCTCTTGAAATAGGTATGTGCAGTGATCTGTTCCGTAATATCACAACCAGGGATATACACGAACTGGAAGAAATTGTAAAGATGGGGATCGTTTTCGAAAATAACGAATATGCTCCGGTCAGCGAATTTACTTTTCATGCCAAATTATACGAGATAACAGGAAACAAAACCATTTCCGAATTTCAGGAAATCATACATCCCGTCATGATCTTCGTAAAAAATAAATTCAAAGACCTGCTTGAACCTATCAATATCGAGATGAAAGAAAAAGGTCAGATCGTTACCCATGCCGACCTGCTCGAATATCTGAAGAAAAAAGATGAAACAGGTTACCGGAAAGCCATAGAGCAACACTTTGAGGTCTACAAAAGATTCTTAAACAGTAAAACGTAAATAAAAAAAATTTATCTTATGTCTAATACTTCTAAAATAACAATACTATTTCTCGCTTGTCTCTTAAATCTTCCTTGCCTGCAAGCAAACGTCCATGATACTTCAAAAAGTACAGAGATGGAAAAGATCAAATGGGACAACAGTTTGACTTTACCAGAAATAGACGGACGAGCCAACAGAGGTGTTGCCGGTGCTTTTTCAGGATTTATCGGCAATAACCTGGTTATAGCCGGAGGAGCCAATTTCCCGGATACGACTCCCTGGAACGGAGGGCATAAAACATGGTGGAATACATTATATTATATAGACATTTCCAATCCGACCGCAAAATGGAATATTGTCCGGGATCGTATGCCTAAAGCTTTAGCTTACGGAATTTCGATCGAATTACCTTCAGGATTATTATGTATTGGAGGATGTGATGACAGTCAATGTTACAAGGATGTCTTTTTACTTCAGATTAAAAATGGGAAAATCGAAGTCGATACGAACTGGCCTTCTTTACCTGTACCGTTAGCAAATGCGGCCGGTGTACTGTTAGATAATAAGGTATATATAGCCGGAGGTCAGGAAAGTATGGTTATGCAGGAAGCAACCGGCCACTTTTTTGTTCTCGATTTGTCAAATCGTAAAAAGGGTTGGGAAACCCTGGGAACCTGGCCGGGAGCACCACGTGGATATGCTGTCAGTGCTGCTCAAAGCGACGGATTTGATAAATGCTTCTACCTTTTCAGCGGGCGGAACTATAAAGCGGACGGATATGTAGAAGTTCTCACAGACGGATTTGTATATAATCCCCGCCTGGACAACTGGAAAAAACTAAACCGTCAATTTCCGGTCATGGCAGGTACCGCAATACCGACAGGAGCTAACCATATTCTTTTTCCAGGCGGTGTCTCCAGATTAATCCCAGGCTCTGACGAGCATCCGGGATTCGATAACGTGATCCGTTCATATCATACTATCACAAACACACTGATAGAAAAAGAAGTTGTACCCTATCCTATTCCTGTCACAACGAACATTGTCCGTAAAGGGAATATATTCTACCTGACCAGCGGAGAGATCAAACCCGGTATCCGTACTCCTTTGTTGTTAAAAGGAGAAATTATACCTTTTGAAAAAGGGTTCGGAACAGTCAATACCATAGTTATCGTCTTATACTTTGCATCCTTAGCCTGGATTGGATATTACTTTTCCAAAAAACAAAAGAATACGGACGATTACTTTAAAGGAGGAGGTCGTCTTCCCTGGTGGGCTGTTGGCTTGAGTATTTTCGGGACGAGCCTCAGTGCTATAACCTTCATGTCCATTCCGGCAAAGTCTTATTCATCCGATTGGAGTTATATGTTGGTTAATGTCGGCATCCTGATGGTCGTTCCCTTTATTCTATATCTGTTCATTCCTTTTTACAGGAAACTGAATGTAACAACCGCTTATGAATACCTGGAACAACGGTTCAATCCTTTGATCCGCGTTATTTGCAGTCTGGCGTTCATCTTGTTCCAGATAGGAAGAATGGGGATTGTTTTATTTCTACCGGCAATTGCACTAAATGTCGTAACAGGATTCGACATATTTCTCTGTATCGGACTAATGGGTATATTGAGTTTGATATATACCATGATGGGAGGAATTGAAGCTGTTGTATGGACAGACGCCTTACAGGTTGTCGTTTTATTAGGAGGAGCTATTTTAGTTGTTTTCATAGCGATATTCAATATTCCAGATGGCATTTCCGGCGTTATACAGGAAGCCGCATCAGACAACAAGTTCGATCTGGGCAGTTTGAATTTCGATTTGAAACAATCGACTTTATGGACTGTATTGATCGCGACATTCTTCACCAATTTAACAACTTACGGGACCGACCAGACAATGGTACAGAGATATATGACCACAGAAACTGAAAAGCAGGCTAAAAAAAGTGTCCTGACAAATGCCGTTCTGACCATACCTGCCACATTACTTTTTTTCTTTGTCGGCACGGTACTTTATGTATATTATAAACATAATCCGGCAGACCTGAGTCTGACAATTACTGACGGAGACGCGATCCTCCCCTGGTACATTTATTCTGAATTACCTCAAGGCATAACCGGTCTTCTGATATCAGGCATTTTCGCTGCCGCCATGTCAACACTCAGCAGCAGTATGAACTCTGCCGCAACGGCTTATATTGTCGATATCCATAGTAAGATCGTAAAAAGAGATTCAACGAATAGCTTGTTTGCAGCGAAAACAGCCACCCTACTGCTAGGTATTGCCGGTATTGCTTTCGCCTATATGATGGCTACCTGGGAAATAAAATCATTATGGGATGAATTCAATAAAATACTTGGTATCATCTTGGGAAGCCTGGGTGGCCTGTTCTTATTAGGAATGATAACACGACGGGCAAATGCAACCGGTGCTGTATGTGGCATAGCCGGTAGTATTATAGTCCAACTGGTAATGCTCCATTTTCAATATGTCCATTTATTATTATATACGACAACAGGATTCATCTCTTGCTTCGTCATCGGATATATTGCCAGCCTGATCATACCCGGTCATAAAAAGAATATCGATCATCTGACCATTTACAAAATATTTTCTAAAAAATAACAACATGAAAAATTATCAACGTCTGAAAGGATTGATTGCCGCATCTTTTACTCCCATGGATGCGAACGGAAATGTAAATCTTTCCGCAATCGACAAGTATGCCGACTTATTGGCTGATTCGAAGATGACAGGAGCATTTGTTTGCGGAACAACGGGAGAATCCCTGTCCCTGACCACCGATGAGCGTAAAAGCATTTTGGAACAATGGGTAAAATCAGCTAATGGGCGTTTTAAAGTGATCGCGCATGTCGGAAGCAATTCGCTGATTGAAGCCATCGATCTGGCATCGCATGCAGCCCGTTCTGGAGCAGATGCCATTGCATCCATGGCACCTTGCTTCTTCAAACCGGCAACAGTGGACGAACTGATTGCCTTCTTCGCCCCGATAGCAAAAAGCGCGGAAAATTTACCGTTTTACTATTACAACATGCCTTCTATGACCGGTGTTTCTTTATCGGTTACAAAATTCCTGGAAGAAGGTAAAAAAGTAATCCCTAATCTTGTCGGAACTAAATTCACCCATAATAATCTGATGGAAATGGGAGAATGTCTGACTTTACATAATGGCGAATTTGAGGTCCTTCACGGATATGACGAAATATTAATATCCGGACTAGCTTTCGGTGCTGTTGCAGGGGTAGGTAGTACTTATAATTACTTACCGGATGTGTACCACGGCATTCTGAAAGCAATGCAGGACGGTGACCTTCAGAAAGCCAGAGATCTTCAAAAGAAATCGATAGAAATTGTAGAAATAATCATTAAATACGGAGGAGGTGTACGAGGAGGAAAAGCAATTATGAATTTGATCGGAATCGAATGCGGACCATGCAGATTACCCATTTCGCCTGTAAGCGATAAAGAATACAACATGCTGAAAAACGATTTGCTTAAAATCGGTTTTTTATCAAAATAAAAAAGACACGGGGAATAAAACTTTGGACGGTGCTATTCCCCCGTGTCGATCTTAAAATAACACTATTTTAAAACCAGTACAAAGATGAATAAAATTAATTATTTATGTCTACTGTTAGCCCTTTTATTATTTCCTTTAAGCTCAATTTCTGCACAGGAAATGTCTATTTCCGGTACCGTGACGGATAATGAAGGATTAACTATGCCAGGAGTTTCCGTAGCTGTAAAAGGAGCACCGACAGGAACAATTACCGATGTAGACGGTAATTTCAGTATTAACGTGCCCAAAGGCACTACACTTATTTTTTCATTTGTCGGATACACGACGAAAGAAATAAAGATAGAAAATACATCTATTTTAAATATCACCCTCAATGCTTCGACTGTCGGTCTCGATGAAGTTGTAGTTGTCGGCTACGGCACGCAATCGAGAAGAACCATCACGTCGGCAATCACAAAAGTAAGCGGAGATGCATTGAAGAATGTTCCGGTCAATACCATCGGAGAAGGCCTGAAAGGCAAGATAGCCGGTGCCAGATTATATTCCAATAATAATACACCGGGAGCCGATGCAACCATCCGTATCCGTGGAGGATCTTCCATAAATAAAAGTAATGACCCGCTGATTTTGGTCGATGGTGTCGAACGGGCCTTTTCCGGGATCAACCCCAATGACATCGAATCTATCGAAGTCTTAAAAGATGCGGCTTCTACCGCCATTTACGGATCAAGAGCTTCCAATGGTGTTATCCTGATCACGACAAAGAAAGGATCTGCCAACCAGGCTCCGCGAATTACTTTTGAGGCGAATCTGGCTTTGCAACAAGCAGAAACGCTATATAACTTTATGAATGCGGAAGATTATATAAATACGGTTCGCCCGGCTGTAGCAGTTGGTCCAAATGCCAAATATAATTGGATGGACGGCTATTCTGCCAGTTCTGGAAATACGGAATCCTCTATCTATTCCACTCGTTATCTAAAAGACGGAGAAAGTGTACCTGCAGGATACCGATCCATGCCCGATCCGCTTGATCCGAGTAAAACTCTGATTTTCCAGGATAATAACTTCCAGGATGAAATTTATAAAAACGCTCTCTGGCAAAACTATTATATCGGGATCGATGGCGGAAACGATGCAATAAGATATAATGCCAGCGCAGGCTATACCGATGACGGCGGTGTTGCGTTAGCAACCGATTATTCGCGTTTAAGCATGCGCAACAACCTGGATGTAAAGATTAACAGTAAGCTGACTTTTGCTGCAGGTTTCGATTATTCGAAGACAAAATCAGCAGAATATCCTAACCAGATGAATGTTATATCCAGAGGTTTGGCAACCCCTCCTACGCAGAAAAAATACAATGCTGACGGTACACCGACAAAAGGTTACAACGCAACCTCTCCTAACCCGTTATGGTACCAGTACTATAACGATCAGAGCAAAGAGGAAAAACGCCTGTCGGCATTCGGAAAATTGACTTACCATATTATCGATGGTTTAAAGGCAGATGTCCAAATGTCTACCTACAATCATCATTGGAGAAGCGACAGTTTCGAAAAAGCGAATGAGTTCAGCGGTTTGCGGACCACCACTGCCCAATACGGAGAATTGGAAAGAAACAAACTGGAAGCATACGGAACTTATAGCAAGACGATTAAAGAGCATTCTTTCTCTGTTATGGCCGGTTATTCATATCAAAAGGATAAAAACCAGACGATGGAGGCAACCGTTACGGGCGCAAGTTCCGATAAAGTACCGACATTAACGGCCGGTCCGAATAAGAAAGACGCAAAAAGTGACTTTACAGACGATGTTACTATCGGTTACTTTGGACGTCTATCCTATGACTTCCAGAAAAAATATTTATTCTCTGCCACATTCAGAGAAGATGCCTCTTCCCGCTTTGCTTCAGGAAATCAATGGGGCTTCTTTCCCGGTGTTTCTGTCGGTTGGGTTATGTCTGATGAAAATTTTATGAAGAACATCAAGCCGATCGATAACCTCAAATGGCGTATCAGTTATGGTCAGACAGGTAACAATGCCATCGGATTATATGATGCATACGGAAAATATTCTACGGATGCCAAGTATGACGGAGTTGCCGGTATTGTCCCTTCTACAATGCCGAACCTGGAATTGACCTGGGAGGTTTCGACACAGTTGGATGCAGGTTTCGATTTATCGATGTTCAATAACCGCCTAAACATTAATGCCGACTATTTCGACAAAAGGACCGACAATCTGTTATTCAGTAAAGAACTACCAAACACTTCCGGTTTTAAGGACGTACAAACGAATATAGGCAAAGTCAAATTCTATGGTTTTGATATCGAGATCGGTTCTACAAATATCGAAACCAAAGACTTCGTATGGACATCCAAATTCACATGGAGTTTTGTAAAGAATAAAGTATTGAAACTGCCGGATAACGGACGTGATAAAAACCGTATCGGCGGCATAACATTGGCAGACGGAACAGCTTTTGGCGGAACAGCAGAAGGAGAATCACTGTACCGTTATTATGGGTATGTCGTGGATCGTATTCTTGAAACTCAGGAACAGGCCGATAATGCCATGTATGACAGTTCGGCCAAAGGATATCGCCAGTCTGACGGAAAGAAAATCGCGGGTCGTAAAGATGTGGGAGACTACGAATGGAAGAACCGTGAAGGCAGTCAGACCAAAGATGGCAAAGACTATATCGACAGTCAGGACCAATTCTTGCTGGGTTATACCGTTCCCCACTCTACAGGAGGCTTGAACAATAATTTCACCTACAAGAATTTTACCCTGAATATATTCCTGGATTGGGCGCTTGGACACTCTATCAACAACAATTCGGAAATGCGTTATTTCATGAATACATTTGCTAATAACTACACATTGATCGATGAAGTAAAACAATGTTGGAAACAACCAGGTGATGACACAAAATATGCTCGTTTTACAGCAAACGATCCGGACGATGGAAATGCAAATTTCAGCCGGACTTCGAACATATTCAATTATAAAGGCGATTATTTGTGTATCCGGGAGATCAGTCTTCAATATACTGTCCCCACGAATAAGTTGGTAAAGTTAGGTATCCAGAATCTGGCTATCACATTAGCCGGTAATAACCTGCATTATTTCACAGCTGTGAAAGGTGTTTCTCCGGAAGTAGGAGCCTCTACTACTTACAATAAAGATTATTATAACTATCCTCCTATCAGAAAGTATTCCATAGGAGTAAAAGTTACATTCTAAATTAAAAGGATCTTATAAGCTATAAAAGAATAGTATTATGAAAATCAAAACAATAATATCAATATTACTGGCAGGAACCCTACTCTCTTCATGTCATGGGAACCTGGACATTATCCAGAAAAGTGAAGTATCTGCCAACTCCATGTGGCAGGACGAAGGGGATGCATCTTCGGCCATGTACGGTATGTTCAACAAATTCAGGGCTGCATTCAGTACCGGTTATGTTTACTGGGGTGAATACAGAACCGGATTATGGGCGGACGGTCTGGCCGGTCAGACTGCGCGCGATCAGGTCTATCAGAATCAGATACCGACCAGCCACGGTTATGCTAACTGGGAAGATCTGTATACAACGATCAACAATGCAAATTTGATTCTGAAATATACTCCCGATATTGCATTTAACAGTGAAGAAGCTAAAAATAAAATTCTGGCAAATGCCTATTATGTAAGAGCTTTCTGTTATTATTGGATCGGACGTATCTGGGGAGATGCTCCGATATTACTGGAAGGTTTCGAATCCGATCAGCAGGAAGGTTTATTTCCGACACGGCAACCGGCAGATGACGTATTCAGGCAGGTAGGTGAAGATATCGATAACGCCCTGGCTTTAATGCCGGTTTCGGTTACAGACAGAAATCTGGCTTCACAAGGTTCGATCAATATGTTAAAAGCTGATTACAACTTATGGATGTACAAAGTCCGGAATGCTGGAGAAACAGCACTGAATAATGCCAACAATGCGGTACAGGCAGTTTTAAGTAATTCCGATTATTCACTGGAAGAGGATTTCGGCAACATCTTTTATAATGAACTGGGAAATGAGATCATTTTTGCCTGGAGCTATATACAAGATGAATACACAGATGGATATGCGGGCGATTATCTTGTTCCTTCCCAGTATGTTTCTACGGAAGCAATCGAAAATCCTGTAAAAGTCGGCAGCCATCAGCAATGGTGCTTCTATACGGAAGATTACAAGAAGTTACTTTCTGAGAATCAAGATGACCAACGAACTGTTATCAGCTTCGAGACCTATTTCGACGAACCTAAAAACGCAACATTCCAGTGGATCAACAAATTTGCCGGAACATGGACGAACGGCACACGTATTTTTGATTCCGATGTCATTGTTTATCGCTATGCAGATGCCATTCTGTTTGACGTAGAGATCAAAATGGCGAAGAATGATATAAGCGGAGCAATCACATCTTTGAATAAGATTGCCGAACGGGCCTACAGGAAAAAAGACTTTTATCCGTCTTCCATGTCTGTAGCAGACCTCAACGAAGCAATAGTCACGGAACGTATGAAAGAATTCGCAGCCGAAGGTAAACTTTGGTGGGATTTCATTCGCCTGGGAGTCGTATTCAAAAAAGCACCTTATCTGATAGGACGCGATAACGAACAGAACGTTCTTCTGTGGCCGGTATCCCAGGCATCGATCAATAAGAATCCGAATATCACGCAGACACCGGGATATGATAAATAATAAACTGTGAACATCCGGAGGATGAAACCGATATATTATAAAAGCTTCATCCTCCGGTGTCTCAAAAACATACGATCATGAAGAAGTTAATAGTTATGAGCCTGATCCTGTTGATACAATCAGGTCTTTTCGTTCAGGCACAGGAAGAAAAAACAACAGACATTTTTCAGAAAGGACAGGATGGATATGCCTGTTTTCGCATCCCTGCGATTGTTAAAAGTAAAAACGGTACTCTCCTCGCTTTCGCTGAAGCTCGTAAGAACAGTTGTTCCGACACGGGAAATATCGATCTGGTATTAAAGCGTTCCGAAGACGGAGGAAAAAACTGGAGTTCCACAATCACGATCTGGGACGATGGCGATAATGTTTGTGGCAATCCAGCACCTGTACTCTATCGGATGAATGGTGATAAACCGGAAGAGGAAAATGTAAGCGGAAAACCGGAATATACCCATATAGAAAATGAATTACAAGAGTTGATTCAGGAGTATAAAAATTTTCATCATAAATAAAAACACCATGAATAAAGCACTACTATTTATAATCATATCAGTCTTGGCTACATCCTGTAAAAATTATACAGACCGACTATCCGTATCTACGGAACAACCGGTATTACCGATCCTTACCATGAAGGAGGCCAATCCTGTACTGAAAATCGAAGTAATCCGGAAACAGCCGGGTAATTATTCTTTGCAGCAGTTAGCGTTCGATTTATCAGGAACAACAGATATCGACGATATCGAGAGTATCGGTCTTTATCAGGCTAATTCCAAAGGAATGCTCGATACAGACAAACCTATACTCACTCCTGTCCCTACATCAGAAAATATAACATTCAATACCGATATCTCCCTGGAGACAGATACAACCTTACTTTGGGTTTCATTTAAGTTGAAAAACAAAATTGAGCTCGACCACCGGTTCAATATTTCCTGTACCGCCCTGAAAACAAATACAGGATATATCGATATCCCTGTAAGCACATCAAACGGATTACGTGCCGGAGTTGCAGTACGGCAGCATAGGCAGGATGGAGTGCATACATCACGTATTCCGGGATTAGCTACATCTAAGAACGGGACATTACTGGCTATTTACGATGCTCGTTACGACAATTCACGCGATCTTCAGGGAGACATCGACATTTGCTTGAACCGCAGTACGGATAGCGGACAAACCTGGGAACCTATGCAAGTTGTTTTAGACAGAAAAGAATGGGGAGGTTTACCTGAAAAATATAACGGGATAAGCGATGCTAATATCCTGGTAGATGAAAACTCCGGTGATATTTATGTAGCCGGTCTTTGGATGTATGGCGTTCTTGACGGTCAAACCGGTAAATGGGTTCCTGGTATGACTAAAGATAGTACCCGCTGGATGCATCAATGGCGGGAAAAAGGCTCACAACCCGGATTCGGAGTAAAAGAGACCAGCCAGTTCCTGATAACAAAAAGTACGGATGACGGTCTAACCTGGAATGAACCAGTCAACATCACAGCTAAAACAAAAAGAGAAGAATGGTGGCTCTATGCCCCTGCTCCAGGTCATGGCATTACGCTGAACGATGGAACACTTGTCTTTCCAACGCAGGGACGCGATAAGGACGGACATGCGTTTTCCAATATCACCTGGAGTAAAGACGGTGGAAAAAACTGGACAGCCAGCAATCCGGCTTTCGATAATGTTACGGAATGTATGGCCGTTCAATTGTCTGATGGCAGTATCATGTTAAATATGCGTGATAATCGTAACCGGGGAAATATGGAGGTAAACGGACGGCGGATTTGTATCACTACCGATCTGGGACAAAGCTGGACTGAACATTCGACTTCGCGGAAAGCACTGATAGAACCGACCTGTATGGCCAGTATCCACAAACATGTTTACCGGCAAGAAGGGAAAGAGAAATCTATCTTGCTTTTCGTTAATCCCGAATCGCATTCGGAACGGAATCATATGACACTGAAAGTCAGTTTCGATGACGGTAATACATGGCCTGATGAAAAGAAAATATTGTTAGACGAATATAACTGCCGGGGGTACTCTTGTATCACTTCCGTCAATGAAAGTACGATTGGAATCTTATATGAAAGCAGTCAAGCCGACATGGTATTCCAGCAAGTCAAACTAAATGAGATCATCGAATGATAATAATATGAATCACAAAAAACCTCCCAACTGCAATGAAACAGTTGGGAGGCCAAAGTAATGAACAAAAACAATCCTTTAGCAAGACTTGCCTGTCATAATATCTAATACCAATTTATCTGTTTCTTCCATTCCACGGGAACCTATCGCTGTCAGATTCGAGATCGATTTATCCACATCCTCGTCGATAATACCTTCCACAGGGGTTACCACTTTGTTCTCCATTGCCATCAAAGCGGAGATCATTGCCGTAGAGACACCGCTCGAAACCTTCAAGGCGCAACTAGGCTTAGCCCCGTCGCAAATCATCCCCGTAATATTTCCGATCATATTCTTGATCGCATACGAAATCTGTGCCTTATTACCACCCATCAGATAAGTAATACCGCAACTGGAACCGGTAGCCGCAACCACACAACCACAGAGGGCAGACAATCGTCCGAGGCTCTGCTTAATATAAATAACCATCAGATGGCTAAGTGTCAGGGCACGTATCAACTGCTCTTCCGGACAATTGATGTCTTCGGCGAAAGATAAAACCGGTAACGTAGCCGCAATACCCTGGTTACCGCTTCCTGAGTTACTCATAACCGGGATCATCGCTCCATCCATACGGGCATCACAGGCAGCAGCCGTCATCACCAGCATATGTGTATAGGCCGAATCGCCCATGTATTTCCGTCCGTATTCTCCGGATACGGTTTTACTGACAGTATGCCCGTAATGACCTTTTATAGAGGCTTGTGCAGCCTTCTTATTCAGATCGGCAGTTTCAAGGATAAAACGGATTTCATCGAGCGGCATTTCCATCGCAAACTCATAAACGGTAGAAAAAGATAATTTTAATTCTTCTTCGTGGCAGATAGTATCGCTGGATAATTCTTTCCTCAGATCGGTCAGTACCACCCCATCCTTCTCCACATAGATTATATGCGTATGTTCGTGGCAGATGACAACCTTCGATGTTTCTTCGCCAGCAGTACAAATGACCTCTATATATAATTTGTCGACATTTTCCTTTAAAGCAATATGGATAATCTTATTCTCTATCATGGCCTTACCCAATTCCAAAGCTTCCGGTGTTATATCCCGCAACACCTCCAGTTCGTAAGCAGACTTTCCGATCAGCGTACCCAAAGCAACGGCAATGGGCAATCCTACCATTCCGGTTCCGGGAATCCCTACCCCCATGGCATTTTTTAGAATGTTGGCGCTAAGTAACACCTCGATTTTTTCGGGACGGTGTCCTAAAACTTCGGCAGCCTTGGCAGCAGCCAAAGCGACAGCAACAGGTTCAGTACAGCCGATAGCAGGAATTACCTCCTGATGTATGAGGGATATAATTTGTGATTTTGTCGTATTATCCATGAAAACTATGTTTTATGCGTTAGATTGGGACAAAGGTAATGATTTAATTAATTACCGGACTTTATATGACCAAAATTATCACTTGTTATCAGGTTGAAAAGACAGATACAAAATGATTTGTAATTTATGTTATACGTTTCGCTAAATGTAGAATGAATATGATAAATTCGCAGCGTCCAACGCCATAGCGGGGAAAACTAATGAATTAAAAATAAAAGATTGTTTATGGAAAGGAAAAGATCTATTTTCTACGGGTTGGCGATGCTCGTAGCGTTATTGTTAATGGCTAAAATATTGATACCGGCATCACCGCCCTCCTCTTCGCTACCGGAAAGCCTGTTGTCTGAAAACGATGATCTTCTGGGACGCGCGCTCCCCTCACTCGAATATATCCGGACCCATCAGCCGGAAGGTATTCCGGCTTTACATTCTGTTTCTATTTATTCTCATAACGACTCGTTAAAACTGGATTACTGTTATCCGGATACCCTTATTACGAGACTTATCTCTCCGTTTTTTGAACCTTCTACCCCAACTCATCATCCGGAACATCATTATCAAACATTCCTTGCCACTATACCGGAAGGTGAAGATAACTTATTCAATATAGAATATCCGGAATTATGGATACCGACAACGATCTATGTCGTATTCCTGCTATTCCTGCTATCGGTACGGGGTGTTTGTCTTACAGCGGGAGTACTTCGCCGGAAATGGGTACATGTAGATGAAAGTAAGCCACAACCCCTTCCCTGCCGCTGGGGTAAAGGTCAGTGGATACAAATAACGGACACAGGAATCTATATATGTATCGGCGTATTTATCATGACCGGATTATTATCCATGTCACCAATCCCTAAATGGTTGGACGACAGTCACAGGGAAAACGCAGAGAGCAAATTGCATCTGCCTCTTCGCCTGGAAGGTTTTAGTATGGACCCCGGCAAACTGCTTCAAGCGGAAACCTACGGTATCTCGGCTACAAGCGGTGAAAAAGTCTGTATGTTGAAATTACGTTCGTATCTGGACAAGCCTCTGGTTGAAATTATCCGGCAGAAGGATGACGCCACTATGCAACCTGAATATATTTATGCAGCGAAAAGCACGCCGCAGCGATTCATCATTACTCGACCGGACATTCTACATTCATTGGAAAAACTATACGGCAAGCCTATTCCTTTATTGAAGATGTCTTTATTAGAAAAATATGATGAATATTACTGTCCGGGTTCCGGTCTGAAAACGTTACCTTTACCTGTATACAAAGTTGAAATTGACAACAAGGCACAGGACCTCTATTATTTTCCTTCTTCTAAGCCGACATATTATCATTATAATTCGAATACGAAGCTGCGGAAAAAAATTTCATCCTTACCTGATAAGTGGTAAAGATTATCCTATAAAACGAGTATGTTTCAAAAGTGCTGAATGGAACTTTTGAAACATACTCGTTTATTCTGATTTTTCCGGTTCTTATAGGCTAGTTATCAGCACCTACCGTTTCGACAGTAAATATTTCCTCATCTGTCCCATTACCACGTCCTTCTTCCAGGCGGACACTGAAAACAACTTCACCTGTTTTTAACTCTTGTGAGGCATGTACTGTCACTTCATACGTGACAGGTTCATCCTGTGAAACCTTGGCTATCCGCACAGGATCCGATATTTCCAGATGTTCCCCTTCCTTTATTTTCACTATGGGAACAACATTCACCGCTTCCTGAAAACTGTTATTTACGATCACGAACGAGATACGGCAAGTTTCACTGGCATCGATCTTTTGGTTATAGGTCAGACTATCCTCATCCAGCAAGATGTCTTCTATCCTCAAGTCAGGAAGAAGCACATGGGACGATGGCGTATATTTAGCCGGTCTGCTCCGCTCGACATAAGTTTCATTGTCCGTACTGGCAGCGATCGACGCTCCGGCAATACCACCGACTGCCGTTCCTATAAAAGAACCGATTTCACCTCCTCCTTCATCATCGATTGCCTCCCCGATCAATCCGCCAAAGATCCAGCCGATAAAAGAACCGACCTGTGCCCCGAAGCCGACCTTATCTTCAGTGCTCATATTCCTCATTGCCCCGCAACCAGGCAGCATCAACAAAGAAATCATCAGGAAGAGAACTACATTTTTCATATATCAACTATTTCTTTACTGTTTACCGGCAAATAAGATCTTCCGGTTTGACTTTATGACAGCAGAAAGGGGAAAAACCCCCATCCGTTTCCTTTTTTTTATGTAAGTTTGCGGTCTCTTAAACAAAGAATAATGATCAATCAATTTCAGACTCCATCTGCAGACTTGCAACATCAGTATGATCTTCTGCAAAAAGAATTTGAATACGAAAAAGAGATGTACAGGGAGCAGACAGAGCGGACCGGAATACACCGGCGTATCCAACAGGGAGTTTGCTGGTATCCTGCTATTCCGGGAAGAAGTTATTACAATTCGCTGAACCAGCTCGTTGTCGAAGTCGAACGCCGGGATGATAAAGAGATAGAACACAATTTCGAATACGGCCGTCCGGTCTGTTTCTTCACGACAGATGTCAGCGGGAAACCCAAATATCTGAACTTTTCGGCTGTCATCAGTTATGTGCAGGATGACCGGATGGTTGTCGTCTTGCCGACACCTTCCGCTTTATTCGACCTGCAAAATGTGAACAGCGAACTGGGTGTTCAGCTCTATTTCGATGAGACAAGCTACAAGACCATGTTCAATGCACTCTCCGGTGTCATGAAAGCGAAAAACGACCGGCTGGCTTATTTACGCGACGTCTTACTCGGGAAATCGCCGGTGACCCGAAGAACGCTTTTCCCCGTCCGCTTCCCGTGGTTAAATACGACGCAGGAAGAGGCGGTCAATCATGTACTGGCAACGAAAGAAGTATCGATCGTGCACGGTCCTCCCGGAACAGGGAAAACGACTACGCTGGTAGAAGCCATCTATGAAACACTGCACAGGGAAAACCAGGTAATGGTCTGTGCACAAAGCAATACGGCTGTCGACTGGATATCTGAAAAGCTGGTAGACAGGGGAATCAACGTGCTCCGCATCGGTAATCCGACACGGGTGAACGACAAGATGCTGTCATTCACCTACGAACGACGCTTCGAATCGCATCCGGACTATCCGGAACTTTGGGGAATCCGTAAGGCTATCCGGGACATACAATCTTCTTTCCGCAAGAAAAGCCATGCGGAAAAAGATACTGCCCGCAACCGCCTTTCACGCCTGCGTTTCCGGGCCACCGAACTGGAAGTAAAGATAGATACGGACCTGTTCGATGAGGCTCGTGTCATCGCATGTACCTTAGTGGGATCAGCCAACCGGGTCCTGACGAACCGGCACTTTACCACCCTTTTTATTGATGAAGCGGCACAGGCCCTGGAAGCAGCCTGCTGGATCGCGATCAGTAAAGCAGACAGGGTGATACTCGCAGGCGACCACCATCAACTCCCTCCTACCATCAAATGTATAGAAGCTGCACGCGGCGGACTCGATCGTACGCTAATGCAGAAAATAGCCATCAGTAAACCTGAAACGGTATCGCTGCTTAAAATACAATACCGGATGCATGACGATATCATGCGCTTTTCATCCCACTGGTTTTACCGGGATGAACTGCAGGCGGCACCGGAAGTAAAATATCGTGGTATCCTGGCTTACGATACCCCTATAGTTTGGTTCGATACGGCTGATTGTAATTTTGAAGAAGACCAACAGTCTGAAAGCCAGAGCCGGATCAACCGGCAGGAAGCAGAACTGTTGATCGAACAACTACAAAGTTATATCGAGAAGATCAGCAAAGAACGCGTGCTGGATGAGAGTATCGACTTCGGATTGATCTCTCCCTATAAATCGCAGGTACAATATATCCGGAGCCTGATCAAGAGGAACTCTTTTTTCAAACCGTTCCGGAGACTGATCACCGTACATACGGTGGACGGCTTCCAGGGACAGGAACGCGATGTGATCATGATCAGCCTGGTCCGTGCCAATGATCAGGGAAATATCGGTTTCCTGAACGATCTTCGCCGTATGAACGTCGCGATCACCCGTGCCCGCATGAAGCTGATCATCCTGGGAGACGCTTCTACCTTGACAAAGCATGCCTTTTACAGGGAACTTTACAAATATATTACGGCAAACGGCCTTGTAATTCCAATAAAACCAATCCCTGAAACGGATAAATAGTATGGTTTATCCGTATATTTCATGCAAGGATTGGTAAAAAGGTAAGTCAGAATTATGTATATTTGTCATCTAAACAAAAAAACAGCAAGCCATGAAGTACAAATTATTAGTTTTAGACGTAGACGGGACATTGCTCAACAGCAATAAAGAGATAACTGCCCGTACCCAGGCTGCTTTACTGAAAGTTCAGCAGATGGGAATACATATTGTATTGGCATCCGGCAGACCGACCAACGGGGTCATGCCGCTGGCTAAGGCTCTGGAACTGGATCATTACGGTGGTTTCATTCTTTCATATAACGGTGGACAGATCATCAATGTACAAACAGGGGAATTACTTTTTGAAAAACGTATCAACCCGGAAATGTTGCCCTATCTGGATAAGAAAGCAAAGAAAAACGACTTTGCCATTTTCACTTACCATAAAGATTACATCCTGACGGACAAACCCGACAACAAGCATGTGCAGGAAGAAGCTGCCTTGAACAATATGCGTGTGATCGGCGTCGATAATTTTCCGGAGGCTGTCGACTTCAGTCCCTGCAAATGTGTTCTTGCCAGCGACGATGAAGCAGAACTGGTTGGTTTGGAAAATCACTGGAAGAAACGTTTGGACGGTGTACTGGACGTATTCCGGTCGGAAGATTACTATCTGGAGGTTGTCCCCCAGTTTATCAACAAAGGGAATACATTGGGCGTTCTGATGGCAAAACTGAATATCACGACAGAAGAAGTGGTAGCCATTGGCGACGGTATTGCCGACGTACCGATGTTACAGCTTGCCGGAACCAGTGTTGCGATGGGCAACGCCCGCGATTCTGTAAAGAGTTGTACGGACTTCACCACTTTGGCTAACGATATGGATGGTGTTGCAGTAGCTGTGGAAACAGCGATCTTGGCAGCGATCAAACCGACGGAAGTTCCTTTGGACCAGTTGAACATACGTGCCAAACATGCACTGATGGGCAATCTGGGCATTCAATATACCTATGCTTCTGAAGACCGCGTGGAAGCAACCATGCCGGTAGACGAGCGTACGCGTCAGCCTTTCGGTATCCTGCACGGTGGTGCGACACTGGCCCTGGCTGAAACTGTTGCCGGATTGGGTTCCATGATTCTGGCAAAACCGGACGAGATTGTTGTCGGAATGCAGGTAAGCGGTAGCCATATGTCATCGGCCCATGAGGGAGATACCGTACGGGCCGTAGGAACAATTATCCACAAAGGTCGTTCTTCACATGTATGGAACGTAGATGTGTTTACCTCTACCGATAAACTGGTATCCTCCATACGCGTAGTGAATAGTATATTAAAAAAGAAATGAGTTCAGAAGAAACAAGCGAAGTAATAGATTCACTGATCAGGCAGGGCCGGAGTTTTGCAATTTACCGTATACCGGGAGAAAAATACCCGCGATTCGTTATGCAGAGTTCCGGTTCTGCCCGCCTTTTATACAACATAGAAGAGCTGAACGGACAAACAGGATTCGTGATCGCTCCTTTCCGGGTCATCCCGGATTGTCCTATTGTATTGATCCGCCGCGATATAACAGAGGTACCGGCTGTCTTGCCAATGGATTCCATTCGAATGGATCTGGAATTTCATCCGAATGGAACTGAAAACCCATCCGAATGGAAAACGGAAAGCGATTATATCCGTTGTTTCGATTCCTTCATCAAACCTTTGCAGGAAAAGAAACTGGATAAGTTGGTCCTTTCACGCAGTCTGACACAAAAACGTCTGTCCGGTTTTTCACCTGCAAAGGCTTTTTACAAAGCTTGCCAACAATATACCCGTTCGTATGTCTATCTGTGCCATACGCCACAGACCGGGACCTGGATCGGAGGTACACCCGAAATCATCCTCTCCGGAGAAAAAGGCGCATGGAACACAGTCGCCCTGGCCGGGACACAGCCGCTTCAAAACGGCGAACTGCCGACCTATTGGGACGAGAAGAATAAGAGAGAACAGCAGATTGTCGCCACCTATATCCACGACCAACTTACTTCACTCGGTATCGACTCGGTCATGGAAGGGCCATACTCGGCACGTGCCGGCGCTTTATGCCACCTGAAAAGCGATTTCAGGTTTACTTTGCGTGAAAATAATAAGTTAGGCGACCTGCTCAATTTGCTTCACCCTACCCCTGCCGTCTGCGGATTACCAAAAGCCGATGCTTACCGGTTCATCCTGGACCATGAAGGTTACAACCGCCGCTATTATTCCGGCTTTATCGGGTGGCTGGACCCCGAAGGCAGAACCGACCTGTACGTCAACCTGCGTTGTATGCACATCGAAGACAAAATACTTACGCTTTATGCCGGAGGAGGTCTGCTTTCTTCCTCAGAGCTTAACGACGAATGGCAGGAAACGGAAGATAAACTACAAACGATGAAAGCTTTGATATAAGACATAAGGGAACATTCATCATGGGCTCGGAGGAGTAAGAAATATCACATTGTCAATATATAATTTAATAAATAATCATTTTGATCAAACAATCACGATATCCATAACATGTGCATTTCATATTACTCCTCTTACAGCAAGCAGGTATATACATTTATTAACACACTATTAGGCTGATATGCGCTTTTAATTCGATTGAGAAAAAAGATAAACTCGTTTTAAACGAATTATTTTTCATTTTAAATAAGTTTTATTTCTCTTGTAACGAAAATAACGGCTCATTTAAATGTACTTATTTGTTAATTAAACAGTATATATGTCATTTTGCGCACATAGAAAGAGTCCGATTATATGTTCTAAAACATTTCACAACCTCTAAAACCATCTGAACAGCAAGCAGCCTTCCAATATCTAAAAGATCAGTAATAATCTGTCATCATAACAAAATATCAGACATTATAGAAATAACACGCCAGAACAACATAGATACATCTATAATCATAACATTTCAATTCCTGCAAACTTCCCTACAATCGAATAAGGACAAACTGCCACCGCCTCCATCCTATACAACACACTCAGCAACCACATAAGATAACATTTTGTCAGTTTGATCTTTTTGTAAAAAGAGTAAAGCCTACCTGTCCGCATACCATCGTAATCATCAACAAACAATAGACAGCGAAAGGTTGATTTGATGCGTATCCTTATTATTAAATCAGATATTATGGTTACTTTTGCATATAAACTCCAATATGAGAATTTGATATGTATTCAGATAAAAAGAATATTCTTCAACTCGTTGCTCTGCTAAAAGAGCACAATATCAGCAAAGTTGTATTATGTCCGGGAAGTCGAAATTCCCCGATCGTTCATACGTTGGCAAATCATCCGTCTTTTTCCTGTTATTCCGTCACAGACGAGCGGAGCGCTGGCTTTTTCGCTCTCGGACTGGCATTGCACGGAGGAAAACCTGCTGCTATTTGTTGCACTTCGGGTACGGCTTTGCTGAACGTACATCCGGCTGTAGCGGAAGCATTCTATCAGCAGGTTCCTCTGGTAGTTATTTCTGCAGACAGGCCTGCTGCCTGGATCGGACAAATGGACGGACAAACATTGCCGCAACCCGGCGTATTCGGTTCGCTGGTAAAGAAAGCCGTCAACCTGCCGGAAATACAGACCGACGAAGATGAATGGTATTGTAACCGTCTCGTCAACGAGGCTTTATTGGAGTTGAATCATCATGGAAAAGGTCCGGTCCATATCAATGTGCCGATCTCGGAACCTTTGTTCCAATTCACGACAACCGAATTACCCGACGTCCGTGTCATCACCCGTTACCAGGGGCTCAACATATACGACCGGGAATATAATTCATTGATCGAACGGCTGAACAAGTACAACAAACGCATGGTGGTAGTCGGACAGATGAGCCTGATCTATCTTTTTGAAAAGAAAATATCCAAACTGTTATACAAACATTTTGCATGGTTGACGGAACATACCGGAAACAGGACCATTCCCGGTATTCCGGTCAAGAATTTCGATGCAGCGCTTTATACCCTGCCCGAAGAGACGTTAGAGAAAATGGTCCCCGAACTGGTAATTACTTACGGAGGCCATATCGTATCCAAACGTTTGAAAAAATTCCTGCGTAACCATCCGCCCAAAGAACACTGGCATGTGTCGGCAGACGGTGAGATTGCCGACCTTTACGGCTCTCTGACGACAGTGATCGAGATGGACCCGTTTGAATTTTTAGAGAAGATTGCCTATTTACTGGAGAATAAAACGAGCGAGTTCCCCCGCGTCTGGGAAAATAATACAAAGGAATTGCCCGAACCGGAATTCGCTTACTCCGAAATGGCCGCGATCGGTACGCTGATCAAGTCGTTGCCGACTCCTTCCGCTTTACACTTAGGGAATAGCTCGACAGTGCGTTATGCCCAGTTATATACATTACCGGAAGAGGTTGAGGTTTGTTGTAACCGGGGTACGAGCGGCATAGAAGGTTCGCTTTCAACAGCCCTGGGATATGCTACGGCTTCGGACAAGCTGAACTTTATCGTGATTGGCGATCTGAGTTTCTTTTATGATATGAATGCTCTTTGGAACAGTAATTATGGCTGTAATGTTCGTATTTTGTTGCTGAACAACGGAGGAGGCGAGATTTTCCAGGCATTACCCGGCTTATCTTTGTCGGACAAGACACACCGTTTTGTCACGGCCTCGCATAAAACGTCTGCACAAGGTTGGGCGACTGAACGGGGATTCCTCTACCAGGGAGTACATAATACCGAAGAACTGGAAGAAGCGATGAAAGCCTTTACGGAACCTAACCCGGCCAGCCAGCCGATCCTGATGGAAGTGTTTACCGAAAAAGAAGAAGATGTCCGCTTGTTGAAAGAATATTATCATAAACTAAAATAATATGCCAATCAGGAGTTACTTTCATTGGCACATTGGCAAATTAAATAATTATATATTATGTCTACACAAAGAGAATGGAAAACAATAAAGGAATACGAAGATATTCTTTTTGATTTTTATAACGGGATTGCCCGTATCACTATCAACCGCGAACGTTACCGTAATGCCTTCACGCCTACTACAACGACGGAGATGAGCGATGCTCTTTATATTTGCCGTGAACGCCAGGATATAAATGTGATCGTTCTGACAGGAGCCGGTGATACCGCTTTCTGCGCCGGAGGGGATATGAATGTAAAAGGTCACGGCGGTTATATCGGCAAAGATGGCGTGGCACGCCTGAATGTGCTCGATGTACAGAAGCAGATTCGCTCTATGCCTAAACCGGTCATTGCTGCCGTAAATGGTTTTGCTATCGGCGGAGGCCATGTATTGCATGTAGTTTGTGATTTGACCATTGCTTCGGAAAATGCGATCTTCGGACAAACGGGTCCTCGTGTGGGCAGTTTTGACGCCGGTTTCGGTTCTTCTTATCTGGCCCGCATCGTCGGACAAAAGAAAGCACGTGAAATATGGTTCCTCTGCCGTAAGTATAATGCACAGGAAGCACTCGATATGGGACTGGTAAACAAGGTTGTTCCTTTGGATAAGCTGGAAGACGAATACGTTGAGTGGTCTGAAACCATGATGATGCACAGTCCGCTTGCCCTCCGTATGATCAAAGCCGGCTTAAACGCCGAACTCGACGGTCAGGCAGGCATCCAGGAACTTGCCGGTGATGCAACCATGCTTTATTACATGACCGACGAAGCGCAGGAAGGCGGTAAAGCATTTCTGGAAAAACGCCGCCCCCGTTTTGAGGATTATCCGAAGTTCCCGTAAAGCTGTTGTCTTATGTCTTATCATATACAAATCATCCCCAGGGTACTGCATTTCAAACAACCGGCAGGAACATCGAGAGGGACATATACTACGCGGAAAAGCTGGTATTTATATCTTACTTCAGAAGAAGATCCCGGACGAATTGGTATAGGGGAGTGTGCTCCCCTTCCCAAATTAAGCTGTGACGATCTGCCGGATTATGAACAAATACTGGCAACGATCTGCCGACAAACGGAACGAACAGGAATGCCTGATACGGAAGCGCTCCGTCCCTATCCTTCCATCCTTTTCGGACTGGAAACAGCTTTCCGTCATTTCCGGACAGGAAATTTTGCCCTTTGGGACACCCCTTTTTCAAGGAATGAGGCAGGTATTCCGATCAACGGCCTGATCTGGATGGGCGATTATAAAAAGATGCTGGAGCAGATCGAAACAAAAATGCAAACCGGCTTCCGTTGCATCAAACTGAAAATCGGAGCAATCAACTTTGAGGAAGAACTTGCATTGCTAAAACATATCCGTGCCCATTTCTCTGCGAAAGAAATAGAATTGCGGGTAGATGCGAACGGCGCATTCTCTCCGGCAGATGCCCTGGATAAATTATATCGGCTATCCGAACTCGACCTGCATTCTATCGAGCAGCCTATCCGTGCCGGACAATGGGAAGAAATGGCGCGTCTTACAGCACAGACACCGCTTCCCATTGCACTGGATGAAGAACTGATCGGTTGTAATACCCTACAGGAAAAGAAAGAGCTTTTGTCTGCTATCCAACCGCAATATATCATATTGAAACCTTCCCTGCATGGCGGCATAAGCGGCGGTCAGGAATGGATAGATGAAGCTGAAAAACAAAAGATCGGTTGGTGGATCACTTCCGCCCTGGAATCTAATATCGGATTGAACGCGATAGCACAATGGTGTGCCACATTCAATAATCCGTTACCACAAGGGCTGGGAACGGGGGCATTGTTTACAGACAACATAGAGATGCCTTTGTCCATCCATAAAGATTGTTTATGGTACGATGGTAACTCTTTCCCTTTTGGAGAGGTAGCAGGGAGTGTGCTAAAGCCGGAGAGAAAAGAACTGTCAACAGACCCTAATAAACAGGAGCTACATTTGGAAAACGATATCATTTGCCATGCAGATAATATACAGCAATTAATTTCCGGACTCTCCGACAATACGCCGCAAATACAACGTGATCTTTACAACTTCCTGGCAGACTGGTTCAATGAATCTCCTTATATAACGGTACACACCTCCGGTTCTACCGGAACACCCAAAGCATTTACCGTTCGCAAAGAGCAGATGATACAAAGTGCAATCCTCACCTGTTCTTTTCTCCAATTACAAAAAGGCGACACTGCCTTATTATGTATGCCTTTACAATATATTGCCGGGAAGATGGTAGTAGTACGTGCACTGGTTGCCGGATTAAAACTTATTCTGCGTACGCCGTCAGGCCATCCGCTGGCTGATGTAAAAACCCCACTCCGCTTTGCAGCAATGATTCCTTTGCAGGTATACAATACACTTCGAATACCGGAAGAAAAGGAACGTCTTTACCAAACGGAAATACTGATCATCGGAGGCGGAGCAATCAACAAAGAACTGGAAACAGAGATCAGGACATTTCCCAACACCGTCTATTCTACCTACGGCATGACAGAAACGCTCTCACATATCGCATTACGCAGGTTGAACGGACCGGAGGCCTCTTCTTCCTACACTCCTTTCCCTTCCGTACAACTTTCTCTGTCACCGGATGAAACACTTGTCATCGATGCCCCTCTGGTGTGCGACGAAACTTTAGTTACGAACGACATTGCCAAGATACATCCGGACGGTACTTTCACCATCCTGGGAAGAAAAGACAACACCATCAATACCGGAGGAATAAAAGTACAGATAGAATGTGTAGAAGAAACACTTCGTTCAATAATTTCTGTTACCTTTGCGATAACGGCTGTTCCACATCCGGGATTAGGGGAAGCAATCGTGCTATTGGTGGAAAAGACAGCAGATACGGACGGTCTTCCTGATAAGATCGCCTCCCTCCTGCCCAGATATCAACAGCCTAAATATATCAGGCAGGTAGATGCCATCCCACTTACAGGGAGTGGCAAAACAGACCGGAAAGCCTGTCGCTTACTGGCTGCACAACTAATCTGATCATCATTTAAAAACACTATACTTATGAGGTATTTGACACTTACCGTATTATCATTTCTCACGCTATCGTCCGCCTACGGACAGAGTGGAGAAAGTTGCCGGTTCGCACCGGACCCGACGCTTCAAAAACCGGAGGTTTATGCCGGATATGATTGCGTCAACCTTCTGGACAGTACATCCGTAACCGTACAACCAACCGGTTCGGGGTCTTTTTCTGTCTGCAAAACCATCAAGATACAGACTCCCCGCGGAGCAGTCGCCAACCGTATCGTCAAATACGATTACGATCCGCTGACAGCTTTTGCCCAATTCAAGAGAGCGACCGTTTACCGTGCCAACGGAGACGTGATCAACCTGGATGTCACACAAGCCTGTGATTACGCAGCACCGGCACGTGCCATTTATTGGGGTGCCCGCCAGATCATGCTTGAAGTAGGCCAGTTGAATCCTGGCGATATCCTGGACTATGAGATCGACAAAAAAGGTTTCACCTACGCATTATTGGCAGATGGCGGTGATGACGAATCCCGTTTCATCCCTCCTATGCGCGGGCAATTTTATGATATCGTTCCTTTCTGGGTTACAGAACCGACTGTGCGTAAAGTGTACAAAGTATCCGTTCCGATGGAAAAAGAGATGCAGTTCCAGTTCTATCAGGGTGACTGTGCTTCCTCTATGCGTTACGAAGACGGACGTAAAGCATATACATTCTCGACAAATGATATCATGCCGACCAAACGGGAACCCAATATGGTAGACCTGTTCGATGCGGCTCCGAAACTAATGATGTCATCCACTCCGAAATGGCAGGATAAATCATTGTGGTTCAATAAGGTTAACGAAGATTACGGAAGTTTTGCTCCATTACCCGCAGCCCAGAAAAAAGTAGACGAACTGATCAAAGGCAAGAAAACGGAAATGGAAAAGATCGCTGTCCTCACCCACTGGGTTGCCGATAATATCCGTTATTCGGGTATCTCGATGGGAAAAGGAGAAGGTTTTACACTTCATAATACCCAGATGAATTATACCGACCGCTGCGGTGTTTGTAAAGATATCGCCGGGACATTGATCTCCTTCCTCCGCATGGCAGGTTTTGAAGCTTATCCGGCTATGACAATGGCGGGTAGCCGTGTGGAAAGTATCCCCGCCGACCATTTTAACCACTGTGTCGCTGTCGTTAAATTATCAAGCGGTACTTATATGCCGCTCGACCCGACCTGGGTTCCTTTCTGCCGTGAATTATGGAGCAGTGCCGAACAACAGCAAAACTATCTGCCGGGCGTTCCGGAAGGTTCCGATCTTTGCCTGACTCCCGTTTCCGCTCCGGAAAACCATTACGTACGCATTCATGCAAACAATAAACTGGATGCGAAAGGTACACTGACCGGACAGTTTACTATCACTGCCGAAGGCCAGTCGGACAGTAATATCCGCGGTATGTTTACCCGTGGCTGGCAGTCACAATGGAAGAATATGCTGGAAAGCCAGTTATTGAATGTTTCTCCTAAAGCCCGTCTGATCAGCGTTGATTACGGTAAAGACCCGAAAGACTATCAGGCTGCCCCTATTAAGATCACTTTCCGCTACGAGATACCGGAATATGCTATTGCCGGTAAAGAAGAACTGGTATTTAAACCGATGGTAATGAACAATCTGTATAATCAGGTAAAAAGCTACCTGCGCATTAATACCGACCTCGCCGAACGTCAGTATGGTTTCAAAGATGCTTGTTCCCGACTGGTTGAACTGGACGAAACAATCCAGCTGCCCAAAGGATATACCCTGCTGAATGAAGCTAAAAACGAAAATAAGCAAAGCGACGCCGCCGACTTTGAAGGTTCATTAAGCCAGCAAGGCGATAAAGTGACGCTTCACCAGAAGCTCGCTTTAAAAAAACGTGTATATGAAGCGAACGACTGGGACGGTTTCCGTTCAGCCGTCAATGCACACAAAGGTTTCGGAGATTATTTAATTATTAAAAAGTAAAAGACGATGACTAGGATATTGAATAAATTCGCGCTGCTTCTCTGTCTGCTCGCCCTCACAGCATCTATATTTGCTGCATCGGAAGCCGAATACAAGAAGTTATCGAAAGCATATATTTTGAATGCAGACGGCAGCCAGGAGTTCCGCTATACTATGGAACTGACCCTTTTCACCCATACTGCCATGAACGGTACATACGGAGAAAGTTTCATTGTATACAATCCCCAATATCAGGATTTGAAGATCAATGCTTCTTACACCAAACAGAAAGACGGTAACATCGTTAAAACGCCGGATAATGCTTTTGTCGAAGTACTACCCCGCGCGGCAGCCGATGCTCCGGCTTACAATAATCTGAAAGAGATGGTTGTTGTCCATACCGGACTGGAACTGGGGGCAACCATTTATCTGGATTATACCCTGACCTCCAAACCGGGTTACCTTCCGGAATTGGATATCTACGATGAGATTTTACAGACTTCTCCGGTAAAGGAATATACGATCAGCTTGTCTGTCCCTGAAAACAAGCCGCTTGCCTATACCCTGGAGAATGTCAATTCCAAACCCATAGTGGTAACTGCCGACGGAATGAAAACCGTCACATGGAAACTGAATAATCAGTCGGCCTCTTCCCGTGATCCGTTCGTATCGACTGCCAATGGAGGTATTCCATTCCTGACAGCCTCTACTTATGCATCCAACAAAGATGCCCTGCATACATTATTTGCCCAGTTCGCTCCTGCCAATGATGTACAGTTGAATGCTATCGCTGAAAACCTGACAGCCGATAAAAAGAATGACACCGAAAAGCTACAGGCAATCCTCAAACATGTGACCGAAGATGTCGGTTACAGCCAGGTTCCTTTACGCGACGCCGGATTCAAGATCCGTTCGGTTAACGATGTATTCTACTCCGCTTACGGAACGGAAGCGGAAAAAACAAACTTGCTGAACGGTCTGTTAAATGCAGCCGGTATCAAGGCAGAAACAGCCGCTTCTTATCGTGTCAATGCAGATCCTGCCAGCCTCGGATTGAATGCCATAAAGGAACTGGTCGTTATTGCTAACGCAGACGGCAAACAATACATCATGTCTCCGACCTCCAGTAAAATGGCTGCAGCCGGTTGGAACAACCAAACACCGGTCATCAGCCTGACAAACGCCGGTACCCCGGTAGCTATCGGTACGCCTGACGCCGACATAAATTATGAGGTGGCTATATCCGTTTCTCAGGAAAAAGCCGAATCGCAAGTGAAAGCTACGGTCGGTGACGCCTACATGCCTTATTACGGAGGAAACAAATCCGTGTATGCAGGAAGCGAATCATCTTCACAGCCATTGAAAGCGAACAACGGCTATGTAATGGTCACTTTACCGGATGCCCCTGTCAGTCTGGCGTACAGCAGCTATTGCCATATGAACAGTACCCGTAAAGAAAACCTGTTATTACCGTGTAAGGCAAACGAACATTATGCTTACACGGTAACGATACCGGCAGGTATGGAGTTCGCAACCCCTGAATCTGTAAAAACAATCGAAAATGCAGCCGGGAAAGTCGTTATTTCCGTCAAACAGAACGGTAATAAAGCAGAAGTAGAACGTTCTTTGCAACTGAACAAGCAATTATATACGCCGGCCCAATTCGGTAACTTACGCAACTTGTTGACAGAATGGGGAAATCAATCGAATAAAGTGCTGTTATTGTCAGTCGACTAAGTAAATACAAACGATAATTTATTCAAGGATGGAACGACAGAATTATCTTGTTCCATCCTTGTTTTTTTATTGAATCGTGATAACTTTACAACCAAATATTAATCACTTAAACCGTTGATCTATGCAAATACTATCAAATCTACTTTTAACACTTTTATTATGTTGTATTCCGGGGATTACTTATGCCCAAAGCCTCTCTCTGGAGCTATATCCCCAACCGCAGCATATTGTCATTTCCAACCAGCAATATATCCCTCCCCACGGATATACCTTGCAAGGTATCAGCAATCCGGACGCCGATGCAGTGAAGATATTGAAAAAAGCATTGCCTTTCGCCCAATCCGGCAAATCGTTGCCGCTGGAAATCAAAAAGCTCAAAGCAAAAACCCCCGAAATGGAACGCTCCGGTGCCTATATTCTGGATATATCCAAGAAAAAGATCACCATCGAGATCGTAGACGACCGTTCCCTGTTCTATGCAGCCCAGACATTGAAACAGTTGGTCAGCTACAATGAAGCAGGAAAACGTACACTCCCCCTCTGCACTATTACAGACTATCCCGACGTACTTTACCGGGGAACTGTCGAAGGCTTTTACGGAACTCCGTGGAGCCATGCCGACCGTATCAGCCAGCTTCGCTTCTACGGAGAGTTTAAGATGAACACTTACATTTACGGCCCGAAAGACGATCCTTTCCACAGTGCCAGTTGGCGCGAACCTTATCCTGCCGATCAAGCTAATCAGATCAAAGAACTGACAGCCGAAGCCGCGCGTAACAAAGTCGATTTCGTATGGGCAATCCATCCGGGACAAGATATCCAATGGAATGCGACCGACAGCAGTAATGTTATTTCCAAATTCGAACAGATGTACAATTTAGGAGTACGTGCTTTCGCCGTTTTCTTCGATGACATCTCCGGGGAAGGGACCAATGCTGCCAAACAGGCAGGCCTGATGAATTATATCCAAAAGGAATTTGTAGAAAAGAAAAACGATATCCAGCCATTGATCATGTGTCCGACAGAATATAACCGTGCCTGGGCTCGTACCGATTATCTGGACATTCTCGGAGAACAACTCCATCCGGCTGTTCAGATCATGTGGACCGGTAACCGTGTAGTAGACGATATCACCCTGGAAGGTCTTGAATGGGTAAACAAACGTATCCGACGTCCGGCTTATATCTGGTGGAACTTCCCGGTAAGCGACTATTGCCGCGATCATTTATTGATGGGACCGGCCTACGGTCTGGATACACAAGCCTCAAACGCCATGTCCGGCTTTGTCGCCAATCCGATGGAACATGCGGAAGCATCTAAAGTGGCCCTGTTCGGTGTCGCTATGTATAGCTGGAATATCCACAATTACGACCCGCAACTGGCATGGGAAAAGGCTTGCGAATATTTAGTGCCGAAAGCATCTATCGCTTTCAAAACATTCTGCGAGAATAACAGCGATCCGGGACCTAACGGTCATTTATACCGCAGGAAAGAATCGACCCGCTATCAGGCTTTGGCCGATAATTTCCTCTCCGGTTATCGGAACGGACGCTTCGGCGAAAGAGATGCGAATCAACTCGGCGCCTTGTTCGCACAGATACAGGCGGCCCCTGAACTGATCTATAACCAGGGCGACAACAAAGAACTGATCAAAGAGATCAATCCCTGGCTGATGCAATTCGAGCTACTCGGCAGATGCGGAACCAACGCATTACACATGGCGCATGCCTGGTATGAAAAAGACCGCCAGAACACCTGGCAACGTTTCCTAGAGGTCTCTGCCGTTATGGATAGCATGAAATTAATCAACCGTTCTTTCAATCAGAATCCATACCAGAAAGGCGTCAAAGTCAGTACGCGGGTACTTATGCCTCTTATTGAAGGAATATACCGGCAAACCAGCCGTAACCTGCTCTCGACTACAGAAACTCCGTCCAACGAGATCCGGGTGAGTACGGCTTCAACCATTACGAATGTAAACCAGTTGAAAAATCAACCGTGGTCGGAAGATGACGGCCTGATCGCATATGTCCCCATGCTCGAAGTCGTAAAAGTGGAACCGGACGAGTATATCGGCCTGGGATGGGAAATCCAGAAAGATGCCGAATCTTTCACATTCAACTTGCCGCAAAGTAATGTGGAAGGACGTGTATTCGAATGGTCGGCAGACGGTAAAACATGGACACCCCTCTCCGATATTCCGGCGGATCGGACCAAATTTACCGTCAACAATGTTGACCCGAAAGCTCACTTTATCCGGATGCGTAACAATTCCGGCAAACAAATGGAATTAAAAGTGGCCTCTTTCTCCGTAAAGACCAAAGAAGTTCCTGAAATCAATGAAGAACTGATGATGTACGATTTGAACCTGAATACCTACAAGACATTGAAACCGGGTGAAAAAGTAAATGTGAAATGTGAAGGTGTAGATCAATATATCGAATTCTATCTGTCAGGCGACAACGAAAGTATGGTATCCGTTTCCGGAGAAGATAAAGAAGGTGAAGCCAATATGTTGTACTGCGGATATGCCGGTTACATCAGACTGAACAAGATATCTTTTGATGATATACAAACACTAACGATCACTCCGGCAGGCAAAACCCCGATCCTGATCCATCAGATCGTAAGGGAATGATCGACTGAACAAGCAATAAAAAGAGCCGTAAGTGATATAATTTACGGCTCTTTTCTTTATTTCTCGGAACACGGCACTGATATTAAAAGGTTTTCAATTCTTTGCCTGTCTGTATTTTTCTAACTACTTTTGCCAATTATAAAAACAAACAGCATGACTTACGAAGAAACGCTTCACTATCTATATACAAGCATTCCGGTATTTCAGCACAGCGGGGCATCCGCTTACAAGCCGGGATTAGATACCAGTATCGCACTGGATAATTATCTGGGTAATCCGCATAAAGCCTATAAAACGATCCATGTAGCAGGAACAAACGGGAAAGGTTCCGTCAGCCACTTACTGGCTGCGATCCTTCGTCAGTCCGGATATAAAGTAGGACTTTTCACCTCGCCTCACTTGATCGATTTCCGCGAGCGTATCCGTGTCAACGGTAAAATGATCTCCCAGGAATATGTTATAGACTTTGTTGAACGTCACCGTACCACTTTCGAACCTCTTCATCCCTCCTTCTTTGAACTCACTTCTACTATGGCTTTCGATTATTTCCGTGCCGAAAAAGTAGACTTTGCCATTATTGAAGTAGGTATGGGCGGACGATTGGACAGTACGAACATTATCACACCGATCCTGAGTATCATTACGAATATCAGCCTCGATCATACGCAGTTCCTGGGTGATACGGTTGAAAAGATCGCATTCGAGAAGGCCGGTATCATTAAACCGAAAGTTCCGGCACTCGTCGGAGAAATATATACCCAAAGTGTCGCACAGGTCTTTGCCGATGCTGCAGACAGGAACGATACGCTGGTTTACTTTGCTTCGCAGGAGGACCTGCTTAACGAATCGTATCTGATGGATACGGGCGAATGGTATTTCGACTCTGTCGAATACGGACAGCTATTCGGCGAGTTAGGCGGAGTTGCCCAGGTCAGAAATGCCAAAACGGTTCTCGCTGCCCTGAATCTGCTTCACAGCCTAGATATCGATATTCCGGATGAAGCCGTTCGTGAAGGTTTTGAGCATGTTGTAGAGTTCACCGGATTAATGGGACGATGGCAGGTTTTACAGGAAAAGCCGAAAGTGATATGCGATACAGGTCACAACACCGGAGGATGGCAATATCTGAATATGCAGCTCAAAGAAGTGATAAAACGTTCCCACCGTACATATATGATCGTCGGTATGGTAAACGATAAAGATGTCAACGGCGTACTGGAGTTAATGCCTAAAGATGCTTTTTATTTTTTCACACAGGCATCTGTCGAACGGGCCATGTCGTCAACCGAAATCGCAGCTTTAGGTATGATGCACGGTTTAAGCGGTGTCACCTGCGATAATGTAGCTGTTGCTATCGAACGCGCCCTGGCAACCGCCGGAGAAGACGATACGATCTTTATCGGAGGAAGTACTTTTATCGTAGCCGATGCGCTGCCCCTTTTCATGAAAGAAAACAAATAATATAACTTAATTAAAACAAATATCATGATTGAACAAATTCATCAGAAACTGAGCGACTCAAAAGTGGCACGATGGAGCGTGCTGGCACTTGTCGCCTTTACTATGTTATGCGGGTATTTCCTCACCGATGTGATGGCACCGCTTAAACCGATGCTGGAAGAACAACTTTCCTGGAACAGTACCGAATATGGCTTCTTCACAAGTGCCTACGGTTGGTTCAACGTATTTCTTTTTATGTTGATCATCGGGGGTATCGTACTGGACAAGATGGGTGTCCGTTTTACCGGAGTCGGTGCCTGTATTTTAATGATTATCGGTTGTTCTCTTAAATATTATGCAATATCCGATTTCTTTACCATGGAAGGTGAATTGTTCGGATGGAAAGCCCAGGTTATGGTTGCGGCTCTCGGTTATGCTATCTTCGGTGTTGGTGTTGAAACAGCCGGTATTACCGTTTCCAAGATCATCGTAAGATGGTTCAAAGGGAAAGAAATGGCATTGGCTATGGGGCTTGAAATGGCTACAGCCCGTCTGGGTACGGCACTCGCTCTGTCTATTACTGTTCCGGCAGCGAAGTTTTTCGGTAGTATCTCTGCTCCGATCCTGCTTTGCCTCTGTATGTTGTGTATCGGTTTGATCGCTTTCCTTGTATTCTGTGTGATGGACCGCAAACTGGATACTTCCATGAGTGCTGTCGAACAGGCAGAAGAGGAAGAACCGTTCCGTCTGAAAGATATCGGTCTGATTATTACAAGCAAAGGGTTCTGGTTGATCGCCCTGTTGTGTGTATTGTTCTATTCTGCCGTATTCCCGTTCCTGAAATACGCAACCGATCTGATGGTCAACAAATATAATGTAAGCCCCGACCTGGCCGGTAACATTCCGGCTATCCTGCCTTTCGGTACCATCCTGCTGACACCGTTCTTCGGAAACCTGTACGACCGTAAAGGAAAAGGAGCTACTATCATGATCTACGGTGCATTGATGCTGATCGGTGTTCACCTACTGTTCACATTGCCGATCCTCAACGAATGGTGGTTTGCTACCATTGTCATGGTCGTATTGGGTATCGCTTTCTCCCTGGTTCCGTCAGCCATGTGGCCTTCCGTTCCGAAGATCATTCCGGAAAAACAGTTGGGTACGGCTTATGCCTTGATCTTCTGGGTTCAGAATATCGGATTAAGTATGGTTCCTCTTCTGATCGGATGGGTATTGGATACCTATTGCAAAATCGACAACGGTACCGGAAAACCAGCCTACGATTATACGCTGCCGATGGCAATCTTTACCTGTTTCGGTGTGTTGGCATTGATCATCGCTTTACTGTTGAAGCGTGAAGATAAGATCAAACATTACGGTCTGGAACAGCCCAATATCCAGAGCGATGCCGATAAAGCACGTATCCTCGCAGAAGAAACGATTGCAGAGCCTTAATGGGCTAAGGTAAACATAAAAAGTCCCGGTATTTTCTTCGAGTAAAATACCGGGACTTTTTTAATACTAAACACTTACATTATTTTAATCTCCGATTATCCATTTACTACCGGGTAAAAACGTGAGAATCTTTGTCATTACATAACAGCTAACGAAGGTACTCACCGCAATGCAGGGTATGGCAGCTACAGTTGGCAATGCCAAAGTTTGCTTGAACACTGTTACCCATAATCCGAGCCAGAATATATGCATCAGGTACATACCATAGCTGAGTTTCGACATTTCTGTTATCAGCTTGGGAGCCTTCGGACGGTCTATACATGTGAACATAAGGAACGTGCCCGTGGTAAGAAGCACACAGTTGATCGTACAGAAGGCCCATCCTATTTCTATTACGGGAGTAGTATGAAGTTCTCCGGGTATAGCCTGGATATAGAACGAATAGATGGTCAGTGCAGCCCCTACGACCATCAGGACGAATCCTATGGCAAGACGTTTGGTGCGATCCCAGGTAAGATGAACACGTATGTAATGTGCCAAAACAAGATACCCCAGATAACCGGAGAAATACCACAACATATGGTATTCATTCCAGAAACACTGTCCCCACACTTCACCACACCAGCGGTTGAGATATGGCATACAGGTCGTTAACAGAAACAGCCCGATAAAGAAACGTTCTTCCTTCGCCGTGGCTTTACTCAGCCAAGGTGATATGATAGGTATAAAGAGATAAAGACTGATCAAGGGATACATAAACCATAAGTGCCCGGCCAACGTAGGGAAATTCAGCAATATTCGCGATAGATCCTTTATGGATGTTTCGCTATCTATCTGCCCCCACAACATAGGCAAAGTACTGTATAATATCATGAATATGAAAAACGGCGGCAGAATACGGATACAACGCTGGCGGTAAAACTGCCACATGGTCTGTCCCTCCTTCATCGGTGCAAGAAGAAAGGCGGAGACAATCATAAACAACGGAACTGCCATACGTGAGAAACCGTCATACACAGACACCCACAGCCGATCTGCCTCATTAGCCAAAAAGGATTGCGGTCCCGCCATGTCTGTGGATCCGGGAGCACCATAAAAATTTTCACTGGCGTGAACGACCATAACAAGGAAGCAGGCAAACACGCGTACATAGTCTAAAAAAACGATTCGTTTCATTTTCTTGAATTTTCGATTGGAATTAAATTAACACGCGGCGAAGATAATCAATATTTCCGTAAATCAGGCTTTCTTCATTCTTCAAAAATAACCTTACAATACCTATCATTTCAACCGGATATTGCAGATATATGAAAAAGTTTTGAACTACAATATATAAAGTAACGATTTACCACAATATACAGCTTGCTTATAAAGATTATTTTGTTTACGTTTGTCTACAAAACATAATTAAAAAAATCTATCTATGATTTGTTTTCCTAATGCCAAAATAAACCTGGGTCTGAATGTCGTCAGCAAGCGACCGGACGGTTATCATAATATTGAAACTGTATTCTATCCAATACCCGTGAAAGACGCGCTTGAAATAGTAAATGCAGAAAAGCTCTCTTTCACCCAAACCGGCATACAAGTAGATGCCCCTATGGAAAAGAATTTGGTGATAAAAGCACTTAATCTGCTTAAAACACACTACGAGGTACCATCTTTGGAGATTCATTTACTGAAAGTGATCCCTTTTGGTGCCGGATTAGGCGGAGGATCTGCCGATGCAGCTTTCATGCTGAAATTACTGAACGATTTTTGTAAATTGAACATACAAAACGATGAATTGGAAAAGATAGCGGCAACTATCGGTGCCGACTGTCCTTTCTTTATCCGCAATATACCCGTCTTTGCCACGGGAACAGGGAATATTTTTGAACCGGTTGAACTGTCACTGAAAGGTTATCACCTCTGCCTGATAAAACCCGACGTAGCGGTCTCCACTCCTGAAGCCTATTCGTTGGTGACACCGGCTGCTCCTGTCCTATCGTTAAAAGAGATTGTCTACAGACCCGTTTCCGAATGGAAAGAGTTAATGATAAATGACTTTGAACAAAGCGTATTCACCAAACATCCGGTCATCGGGCAGATCAAAGAGGCACTTTACAAGGCTGGTGCCGTTTATGCCTCTATGTCCGGTTCCGGTTCCTCAGTTTTCGGATTGTTTGAAGCTCCGACACAGTTAAAAAATCAATTTAGCAATTGCTTTGTCTGGGAGGGACAATTACCATGACTGTTATAGCCGATTTCTTCGATGCTTTGGCCGACCGCTGGGACGAACTTTGTTTCCATGCACCGGAAAAGATCAATTATATACTGGAACAGACCACTCTGCATAAGGGACTTCGCATACTCGATGTGGGATGCGGAACGGGCGTACTGGAACAGTATCTGCTGACCTATGCCCCTGTTCACATCACAGGTATCGACCTGTCTCCCCGAATGATCGAAGAGGCAAGCAGGAAATATGCCACACCGATCGTGGATTTTCGCTGTATGGATATTATGGACCTGAAAGATGAAAAATTCGATTATATCATAGCATATAGCGTATTTCCCCATTTCGAATATCCGGATCAGGTGATCGATCATCTGGCAAACCTGCTTGTGTCGGGAGGTGAACTTGTGATCTGTCACAGTGAGGGAAGGGAAAATATAAACGGTCATCATAACAAACAAGCCAACAGGATATCGTTCGGACTACCTCCCGCCCGGGAAGTTGCCGCCCTGATGGAACCTTATTTCCATATCGATGCGATGGAAGACAGCGACCAGCTTTATATGGTCAGCGGAATCCGAAACTAATAAATACAATTATAACATGAATAAATGTACCAGCTTATTATCTGTATTACTTGTCTCTGCTTTTACCTTACAGGCTGCAGAGGATATAAAAGTAATGCAATTCTTGCATGCCGGACCTGTTCCGGTAAACAAACCGATCATGGCAGACAGCCTGAATGTCAATGGAAAACCCTTTGAAATCAAGAATCTGTTGAACTCGACTGTTCCCTTCGACCGGGCATTGGCAAATGCAACTGTTCTGGATGCCGATACCGCCGGAATGATCAGTTTCGATGCACCTTCAAAAGGATATGCCTTGCATTTCTTTTCTTTTTACCTGAACAGCGACCAGTATACCAAAGGGACATTGGAAGTTTCCGGTCCGGGATCATTCGACGTGTATGTAAACAACAAGAAAGTAAATGCAACCTCCGAACTGGAAATGGAACCGCATCGGTATGAGGTAGTAGTAAAATACCTGACTGCCGACAACGATACCTGTCCTCCAACGTTGAAAGCAGTTTATAAAAGTGACAAGAAAGCAGAAGTTATTGCTTCACTGAATCCTGAGAAACGGTATACATCCCGGGACATACTGGAAGGGACAAACTTCCGCGGAGCCAGTCTCTCCCCCAACGGTAAATATGTGTTGGTAAAATATTATACGCGCCTGGAAGGGGGGAAAAGTGAATCGTATGCACAGTTACGCGATGCCACCAGCGGACGTATTCTGTTACAGGATAAAGGTTTTATCATGAATGCAAGTTGGATGCCCACCAGCAGCAAGATGTATTTTACACGTACCGGGGTCAATGGGAAAGAGTTGGTAACGGTCGATCCGGCAACGATGCAGGAAGAAGTTTTGGCAATGAATCTGCCGGAAGGAAGTTTCAACTTTACTCCCGATGAAAAGACGCTCCTTTTCACCGTACAGGAAGAAGGTCCGAAGGATGGTCCCGATATGCTCCGTATCCTGGAACCGAATGACCGCCTGCCGGGATTCCGTAACCGTTATTTTATCTGGCGGTATGATCTGCAATCGGGATTATACGAACAACTGACTTTCGGCCATAACAGTACATATATTAATGACGTTAGTCCGGACAGCCGTTACATGTTGTTCAGCACCAGTGAGCAAGATTATACATCTCTGCCTCATTCACGCAACTCATTATATAAACTCGATTTGCAGACGATGGCAGTCGATACGCTTTGGGAACATGCCAAATATGTAAACGGCGGAACCTTCTCTCCCAATGGAAAAACATTACTGGTCAGCGGTTCGGGTGATGCTTTCGGCGGAATAGGCCTGAACATCAAAGAAGGACAGATATCCAACACATATGACGGTCAGTTATTCCTGTACGATCCGGTTACACAGAAAGCGACTGCATTGACTAAAGACTTCAATCCGAATGTCACAGGTGCCCTTTGGAATAAATATGACGGCCTGATCTACATGATGACAGAAGATCAGGATTACCAACGTATCTATACCTGTAACCCGGCAAACGGAAAGATCAAACAGATCAATACATCCGAAGATGTAGTTTATAACTATTCTCTGGCAGAAACCGCTCCTGTGATGTATTATTACGGACAAAGCGTTTCTAATGCAAACCGTTTGTATGCTTATGACCTGAAAAACGGGAAAAGCCGGTTAATCTATGATCTATCGGCCGAAAAACTACGGGATGTCAAACTTGGAGAGGTACATGACTGGAACTTCACGGCTGAAGACGGAACGACCATACAGGGGCGTTACTACCTGCCGCCTAACTTCGATCCGGATAAAAAATATCCGATGATCGTCTATTATTACGGAGGAACTTCACCAACGAACCGTGCGTTGGAGTTCAGCTATTCCATGCACATGTATGCCGCTCTGGGATATGTTGTCTATACCCTTAACCCTAGTGGTACGACCGGATTCGGACAGGAGTTTGCTGCCCGTCATGTCAATGCATGGGGAGAACCGACTGCTGACGAAATCATCCGCGGTACGGAACTGTTCTGTAAAGAACATCCTTTCGTAAACCCCAAGAAGATCGGTTGTGCAGGCGCCAGCTATGGTGGTTTTATGACTCAATATCTGCAAACACGCACAGATCTGTTTGCTGCTGCAGTCAGCCATGCAGGTATCAGTGCCCTGAGCAGTTATTGGGGAGAAGGATATTGGGGTTATGGTTATTGTTCGGTTGCTAATACGGGTACTTATCCCTGGAACAATCCGGAATTCTTTACCAAACATAGTCCATTGTTCAATGCCGATAAGATCAAAACACCGTTATTATTATTGCATGGAAATGCCGATACAAACGTTCCGATCGGAGAAAGTATCCAAATGTTCCTTGCCTTAAAACTGCTTGGCAGAACAGTAGAGTTCGTTCAGGTAGACGGCGAGAACCACGGAGTGGCTGATTATAAGAAACGTCTGGAATGGCAAAATACAATCTTTGCCTGGTTTGCCAAATGGTTGAAAGATGAACCGGAATGGTGGGATGCGATGTATCCGGAAAGAACTTTATAAACATTTTCCATTACATAAAGAAAGGGAGTGCCGATAAGCGGTCACTCCCTTCTTCGCATATATATCATTAAAGAAACAGCTTATTTCATGTGAGGATTCAATGTATGCCACAAATGAATTTCCGGAATAATCCCCATGCCGATTACTTCGTCACGTAGTTTACTCAAGTGTACGTAACTTTCTGCCAATTCGGCATTTTCTTTAGCCGTTCCCTCTACCTCTTTATAGAAGATACCGTCTTTGGTAATTTCAGTTTCCATAGCCATCATGATATGATCGAATTTACCGGTATGCACATAAGTGCCGGCAGGCCAGCGGAATGCTTCACCTCCCATCGCTGCACGGATCATTTCGACAGAGAGAAAAGACGGACTCTGGAAAGAAGAACGGCCGCGAAGTTCGATGATACGTTTTCCACCTTGTATTACTTTAACTTTCAGATCTTCCCATTGTTCGTCCGTCAGTTCCGGTGTACCGATCAGATCCAGTAACGGTTTCCCGTCTACCGTAGCAGTAGAAGCAAAAACAGCCATCTGCTCGCCATGTCCTCCATATGTACGGCAACCTTTTACCAGGTTCCGACGGATACCGAAATGCTGTGCCAATGCTGTTTGCAGACGTGTACTGTCCAATGCCGCCAGTGTACTCACCTGTGACGGTTTCAGTCCGGAATATAACAGCGTGATCAATCCGGTAATATCGGCCGGGTTAAAGATCACTACTACATGTTTTACATCCGGACAATAAGAACGAATATCCTTTCCGAACTGGGCAGCGATCTCGGCATTCCCTTTCAGCAAGTCTTCACGGGTCATACCTGCTTTACGGGCTGCACCACCGGATGAAACGACATACTTAGCGCCTCTTAATGCTTCGCTGATATCAGACGTATAAGTAATATTGGCATATTCAAATCCGGACTGGAACATTTCTTCGGCAACGCCTTCCAAAGCCGGAGCAAAAGGATCATAAAGACAAATATTAGAGGTTAACCCCATCATTAAAGCAGTCTGGGCCATGTTAGAACCGATCATACCTGCTGCACCTACGATAGTGAGCTTTTCGTCTGTTAATGCTTTCATACTGTATTATTTTTTATAATTATGTTTGTTAAGAGAACACATATCTTATTGATAATGTTTGCTGTTTCGCTTATATTTTTCTTTTCGGATACAAAAGTAAAGCTTCCTTTTTTAATATGCCAATCATTAAATTCTATCCCCTATAAGCTAAAGTTATAGCTCAAATTCCTACCTTTGCAGCATGAAAACATTCAGACCGGAAGCATGGTTGCCCACCACCAAGAAGGAAGTCGAAGCACGTGGATGGGATTATATAGATGTAATTCTTTTTAGCGGGGATGCCTATGTGGATCATCCTTCGTTCGGTGCTGCCGTTATCGGACGTACTCTGGAAGCTATGGGACTCCGGGTGGCTATTGTTCCGCAGCCGGACTGGCGAGGAGATTATCGGGATTTTAAGAAGTTGGGAATTCCTCGGCTCTTCTTCGGTGTTTCACCCGGAGCGATGGATTCGATGATCAATCATTACACAGCCAATAAACGTTTACGTAGCGACGATGCCTATACGCCGGACCGCCGTGCCGGTATGCGTCCGGATTATCCCAGTATTGTCTATACTAAAATCTTAAAGGAACTTTATCCGGATGTACCTGTCGTACTCGGCGGAATAGAGGCTTCTTTACGCCGGTTGACTCATTACGACTATTGGCAGGATAAACTACGTCCGAGTATTTTAGTCGACAGCCCTGCCGATCTCCTTATTTATGGTATGGGAGAACTACCCATCAGGGAATTAATCACCCGACTGCAGGCGGGAGAACCTTTCCATGAATTAAAAGACATTCGCCAGACTGCTTATTTGGCTGATAAAGTGGAGAAAAACACCGATGACATCGTACTTTTCTCACATGAAGAATGTCTGCGGGATAAACTGAAACAGGCTAAGAACTTCCGCCATATCGAAGAAGAGTCAAACAAATATAATGCGTCACGTATCCTTCAGCAGGTTGGAAAACAAACTATCGTAGTAAATCCGCCTTTTCCACCTATGACGGAGGCTGAAGTAGATGCTTCATTTGATCTGCCTTATACCAGATTGCCCCATCCGAAGTATAAAGGAAAAGTGATACCGGCATTCGAAATGATCAAGTTCTCTGTCAATCTGCACCGGGGATGTTTCGGAGGATGTGCATTTTGTACAATCTCAGCACATCAGGGAAAGTTCATAGCTTCCCGCAGTAAAGAATCTATCCTGAAAGAGGTGAAGGCTATTACGGAAATGCCCGATTTCAAAGGAAATCTCAGCGACCTGGGAGGTCCTTCGGCCAATATGTATAAGATGAGAGGCAAAGATCAGAGTATCTGCGCCAAATGTAAAAAGCCTTCCTGTATCTCTCCTGTTGTTTGCAGGAATCTGAACGCAGATCATACGCCGTTGCTCGATATTTACAAAGCAGTGGACAGTATGCCCGGCATCAAAAGGTCGTTTATCGGTAGTGGTGTGCGTTACGATCTGCTTCTGCACCGCTATGAAGATGAAATCGTGAATAAGTCGGCACAGAGTTATACGGAAGAGTTAATTGCCCGGCATGTATCCGGCCGTTTAAAGGTCGCTCCCGAACATACAGAAGATAATGTACTGAAAATGATGCGTAAACCATCCTTCGGGCAATTCGGGCAATTCAAGAAAATATTCGACCGTATCAATAAACAATACGGACTAAACCAGCAGTTAATTCCTTATTTCATTTCCAGTCATCCGGGATGTACGGAAGAAGATATGGCAAAACTGGCTATCGAAACCAAAAAGCTACATTTCCAATTGGAGCAGGTACAGGACTTCACTCCTACACCAATGACACTGGCTACTGAAATGTATTACACGGGTTACCACCCTTATACATTGGAAAAAGTTTATACTGCCCGTACAAAAGAACAAAAACTGGCACAGCGCCAATTCTTCTTTTGGTATAAACCGGAATTTCGTCGGCAAATCACACAGGCATTACAGAAAATAGGTAAAAAAGACCTGCTCAATAAATTATTCGGGCGTTAAGCAATAATATTCCGTTCATCCTGCTTATTTATTACGAAATATTCGTAATATTGCATTTACTTAATTCATACAAACATGGTAAAAGCACTTTTTGCAGGTATATCGCTCATCTTTGCGGTATCCGCACAAGCACAAAACGAGTTTACAATAAAAGGGACAGTAACCGGGCTAAAAGACAGTACCGTGATAATGCTCTTTCGGAGTGACGGACAGGTCATGAGTTCGATCGCTCAGGACACTGTATTTAATGAATCTTTCTGTTTCAGGGAGAAAACAGCGGAAGATAAACCGGAAGCAGTAATGCTTATGGCAAGAGATAAAGATTTCCCCAATACCTGGCTGGATGTATGGGTGGCTCCAAACGCAGCCTGTACTGTTAGCGGCAATAATAAACTGCTACGTACCTGGGATGTATCCAGCAATATCAAGGAACAACAAATACTGAACCGATATAAGCAGGCGACATTCGACGAAACCAATCTGGACCAGGAATTATCCATTGAAAGAATGAAGAAAATTTCTCTTCTACGATCTGGAAATCTTTCTACGGAAGACAGTAATAAACTGAAAAAAGAAATGGCCGAAGTAGAAAAAAAACAGGATTCAGTAAGACACATTATCTCTAAAAAAGAGATCGGTATTATGCAGCAAACTCCTGTAGAAACGATTTGGATGAATAAATTACGGGGATTAAGTATGGAAATGAAATATATGAAAGATTTTCCATACAAAAAAGAAGTATTCGCCCTGTATGAAAAACTCTCCGATGACGAGAAACAATCAGCAGTGGGCAAAGAGATTTCAGTCTATTTATATCCGCCTGTTACAGTCAAAGATGGCGATGAAATGACCGATGCCGACCTGTATGACCTGGAAGGAAATGTACATCATCTGGCGGATTACAAAGGAAAATACCTCCTGATAGATTTCTGGAGCCGCGGTTGTGGTCCTTGTATGATGGCTTTACCGGAAATGAAAGAGATATCCGAAACCATGAAAGACAAAGTAACCGTTATCAGCCTGAGCACAGACACTGAAAAAGGTTGGAAAGAAATTTCCAAAACGAAAGATATATCGTGGGTAAACCTGAATGATTTCGGAGGTATGAGCGGACTGGCAGCTAAATATGACGTCAGAGGAATACCTCATTATGTTATTATCTCCCCCGAAGGGATTATCCTGCATTCCTGGAGCGGATATAGCAACGGTCTGCTCAAACGTAAGCTCAACAAATGGGTAAACAAGGCTAATCGCGTCATGTCTGTAAAAAAGGAAGGGAATACGACGATCATCGAATTTCCTATTGAAAAGTCCAGTAATACAGAAACGGTAGAGATCAATAAAATAGAACTGACCGGCACTGAAACAGTCTTTCACATGAAGGCGTTCAATGCTCCGGGATATTGGGTAAGCATCAGCAAAGATACTTATCTGAAAACCGAGAACGGTACGCACTTCACACTTAAATCGGCAGACGGTATTACACCGGACGAACGTTTCACCATGCCTGAATCAGGAGAACAGGCCTTTAAACTCTATTTTCCAGCCCTTCCTGCAGGTACAAAAACAGTCGATTTCATCGAAAGTGATTGCGATTCCTGCTTCAAGATTTTAGGCTTACCGTTGACAAAAGAATAAGGAAACATGGCGTCCCCGGAAAGAATCACGAGGGCGCCATAAATATTTTGACGCCCTCATAAATAACAGGATTACTCCTATTCAGCCGTATATCCTTTCACTTTTGCCACAGCGAGAATGGACTCTGTAATCGCATTACCCAGATCATCTCCTTGGCTTTTTCCTTCCTTCTTTAGTTGTTCATCTATATAAATCTGACGTTTGATAGCCAATTCACTGATTTCTTTCTGTATCAGAGACCTTTCCTGCTCTTTCTGTGTGATGAAAGTTTTCAGTTCTTCCGTAGATTTACTTTGTAGTTCTTCCGGTAACTCTTCTTTTTTTATATGTGACAAAGCTTCTTTATCCTCTTTTACCTTATCGACCAGATCCCAGGAGGTGTTTTTATAAATAGCCTTGGATTTACTGACTGCCCGTTCCGTATAATTGACCGATGAAATAGAACCCGCATTTCTATCCTGAACAGTCTGATTCACTTTACGTTCTTTTCCGACTGCACCGTAACCGATATACGTATCGTTCAACTTGTCATTACATAAAATGATCTGCGGATCGAAAGGAGTTTTGATGGCCTTGACGGTCGCATTGGCATCAATATTGAAAAACTTTCCGTTTCCTCTTAATGCTGCGTCCTGCCAGAAATCACGTATTCCGATATCTTCACTACCGCAATGGATCGTGTTGACAAAAATATCCTTTTCCAGTGCCTTGGCTATTGCCGTTTTATAGGAGATACTACCTTGGGTAAACTCTTCGTTTCCGGCGATATAGACCAACTTCATGTCCGCTTTGTCATTCCCCCACTCCAGTTCTTTCACGGCACGTTGGATAACCGTACCACAATATTCCTCACTTCCGCTGGTTGTCAGAGCAAACAACTCTTTCGAGATCAGATCGAGATCGACTGTCAGTGGAGTAATCCGGCGGATATAATCACCATCGTATCGCTTATAATTGCCATATTCGTACAATGCTATTTCAATATCCGGTGTTTCTCCTTTATATTTCAGCGTGGTGAGCGTGTTGACAATATTCCACAAGCGGGACTTCGCCTGTTCGATCAATCCCTGCATACTGCCCGAAGTATCTAACAGGATGGCCACTTGTATTTTTGTCTTTTTGGCTGTGACAGCACTTACAACCGGAGCATCGGCAGGTTCTGTCGGCGTTTTCATGTTTCTTGCCTCCAACATGCAGCCTATAGCAGCTGTTAATGTTGTAAATAAAATGCATAGTAGAACAATTCTTTTCATATTCGGAATTTTTTTAATAGGTTTATGGCTCAAAAATAAAATGTTAGAATTTAGGATTCCGGGAAGAATGGGTGAACCGGCGTTTTGAGTTGGTGAAATATAGGATATAAATGTTTTACATATGCTTACTTTACAATCTCAATCAAACATGCAATGAACAGACTGATCATATATCTGATAATATGGGTACTTGGTAACTTTTCCTCCGCTACGATGGCGCAGGATTCGATACCTCCTATATTGAAAAGAAGTACGAAAAGTGCCGTCATGAAACTGTCTACATCGCTGGAAAGCGGTAAATCGGATGATTTGGTGGCAAGCGATTATGAAGCATTGGCAAAGACACTGATCGAACAGGGCGAATATGAAAAAGCAGAGAATTATCTCCTCAATGCCAGGAAACTGTATGACAAACTGAAAGATAAAGAAAAGACAGCTCGTGTGGACCGGGAGATTGGTCGTATCCAGGAAACATTGGGAAAGATAGATGCTGCCATTCTCAGCTATGCAAACGCTGCCCACTTATCACGGAATGAGGAGTTCAGGGAGTTGAATAACAATGATGTCAACCGGTTAAAGAATATCTCTGATCCAATGGCGCAATCCCCCTATATCAAGAGCAATATAAAATTATTGAACGCATCCAACAGGCCGGAACAGCAGGAAGACCGCGTTGCCGCTTTCCATCAGATGGCAAATGTCAACCTGGTAATGAATAATAAGGAAGCCGCCATCAGCAACCTGAACAGTATATTGGATGAAGTGAAGGATAAACCGGTGGAAACGATTAAAGTACAACGGGAAATCGCTAAAGTATATGCTGCCGACAGCCAAAAAGTCAGGGCGATAGCCTCACTCCAGCAATCTTATGATATGGCATTGAAGGAAGGCCACACTATGGAAGCGAAGAAAAGTCTGGAGCAGTTGGTCGACCAGTACCGGAAAGACAACCAATCACGGAAAGCACTGGATCTGTATGCCAACTTTATGGAACAGCTGGAGCCATTAGTCAAATCGGACAGTACGTTGATCGATCAGAAATTCTTCCAGGCACATGAAGCACGGATCGCCCAACTGGAAAAGGAACGTATTCTGAAAGACGAACTGATCAGAAAGAAAAACACGTTCAATTATGTATTGATAGGCTCGATCATCCTGATCCTTATTTTTCTAGTATTCACCGTAAAAGCCTGGTACTCTATCCGACGAAAGAATAAGAAGATCGCTCTTCAGTCGTTGCGTCGTGAGATGAACCCTCATTTCATCTTCAACAGCCTGAATAGTGTCAACCAGTTTATCGCTCAAAACAATGAGTTGGAGGCAAACAAATATCTTTCCTCCTATTCGCGTCTGATGCGGAATATACTTGAAAACTCCAATAAGGATTTTACCCCCCTCTCGACGGAACTGGAACAACTAAAAGAATATCTGGATCTGGAACATATGCGTTTCAGCGATAAGTTTGTCTATAAAATAGATGTGGACGAATCGCTCGATCCCGATCATATTGTTGTTCCCAATATGCTGATACAACCCCAGTTGGAAAATGCAATATGGCACGGCCTGCGCTACAAGGAGTCCGGTGGGTTACTGTACCTGTCCGTCAAGGCAGAAGGCAGCAGTCTTTGTGTCAAAATAGAAGATAATGGCATCGGCCTGAAAAAAAGTAACGAACTCAAAACACGTCATCAGAAAGAACACCATTCTCGGGGACTGACCAATACCCGTGAACGTATAAAACTGTTGAATAGTTTGTATAATATGCATATTACGATCGAAATAATTGAAAAAGAAGACGACGGGAAAGAGACCGGCGTGATCGTCCTGCTACACTTCCCCCTTATTGTCTGATTATAGAACGTATTTTTATTATTCGATATATTTATTATTTTTTGCTCATAAAAATAATAACCAGTAAGTTTGTTGCTTAAATCATTTATTCGTTAAAACAGATAAACATGAATGACACTATTAGAAAAATGAAGCAAAAGAAAGTGCTTATACTCGCTCTTACCTTTCCTTTGTTTTCACCATTATCCATGCTAGCCATACAAAAAGCCGACAATGTATGTATGGAAATACAGCAGGATAAAAAAATCGTCGGTGTGAAACAAATTAATCCTACAACAGTAGAAGTCTTGTTCTCCGACAATCAGAGAATAACCTATGATTTTTACGGGGAAAACATCTTCAGAATGTTCCAGGATGTCAATGGCGGAATCCTTCGTGATCCGGAAGCCAAACCGGAAGCACAGATTCTGGTTGATAACCCCAGAAAAAATATCTCTCCACTGACGCTGAAAGAAGATAATAACACCATTTCTATCAGCACAAATAAAATGAGACTGGAACTGGATAAAAATACTTCCCTGCTGAAAGTGATCAATCTGGTCACAGATAAAGTAGCATTCGAAGAAGTAAAACCGGTTCTTTATGACAAAGGGAAAACAATCCTTACTTTGAAAGAAAATCCGGGTGAATACTTCTATGGCGGCGGTGTACAAAACGGACGCTTCTCTCATAAAGGGAAAGCGATTGCCATTGAAAACCAGAACAGTTGGACGGATGGAGGTGTTGCCTCTCCTGCCCCTTATTACTGGTCGACCAACGGTTATGGTTTTATGTGGTACACATTCAAACCAGGTAAATATGATTTCGGTGCAACGGAAAAAGGAACCGTAATGCTGTCCCATGATACCGATTATCTGGATGCGTTCTATATGGTCAGTGATGGTGCAGTATCTTTGTTGAACGATTTCTATCAACTGACGGGAAACCCGGTCTTATTACCGAAGTTCGGTTTCTACCAGGGACATCTGAATGCCTATAACCGCGACTATTGGGTAGAAGATGAAAAAGGAATCCTTTTTGAAGACGGCAAACGTTATAAAGAAAGTCAGAAAGACAATGGCGGTATCAAAGAATCATTGAACGGGGAAAAAAACAATTATCAATTCTCTGCCCGTGCCGTAATCGACCGCTATAAAAACCATGATATGCCGCTCGGATGGCTGTTGCCTAATGACGGTTACGGTGCCGGATACGGACAAACGGAAACTTTGGACGGAAATATACAGAACCTGAAAAACCTGGCAGATTATGCCCATAAGAACGGTGTGGAGATCGGACTCTGGACACAATCGGACTTGCATCCGAAGCCAGAAGTCAGTGCCCTGTTGCAACGCGATATCGTAAAAGAAGTGCGTGATGCCGGTGTCCGTGTCCTGAAAACCGACGTGGCATGGGTTGGTGCCGGTTATTCATTCGGCCTGAATGGTGTAGCCGATGTAGGCCACATTATGCCTTATTATGGAAATGATGCCCGTCCTTTTATCATCTCTTTGGACGGTTGGGCCGGAACACAACGATATGCCGGTATCTGGTCGGGCGACCAGACAGGCGGCCAGTGGGAATATATCCGTTTTCATATCCCGACATATATCGGTTCCGGGTTGTCCGGACAACCGAATATCACTTCTGATATGGACGGTATCTTCGGCGGAAAGAACCTGGCGATGAACACCCGTGATTTCCAATGGAAGACATGGACACCGATGGAGTTGAATATGGACGGCTGGGGTGCGAATGAGAAATATCCGCACGCCCTTGGCGAGCCGGCGACCTCTATTAACCGTTGGTATCTGAAAATGAAATCGGAGTTGATGCCTTATACCTATAGCATCGCTAAAGAAGCGGTGAATGGCAAGCCGATGATCCGCGCGATGTTTCTGGAATATCCGAATCCTTACACCTATGGTAAAGCGACAGAATACCAGTTTATGTACGGCCCCTATTTCCTGGTCGCTCCTATCTATCAGGAAACGCAGGCTGACGAAAAAGGAAATGATATCCGTGATGGTATCTACCTGCCGGAAGGTGTTTGGGTCGATTATTTCACCGGAGAGAAATATGCCGGTAATTGCGTGGTCAATAACTTCGCTTCCCCACTCTGGAAACTGCCGGTATTTGTAAAAAGCGGTGCCATCATCCCGATGACAAATCCGAATAATAATGTAGCTGAGATCAATAAAAATTTGCGGATCTATGAAATCTATCCGGACGGTTACAGTTCATTTACGGAATATGACGATGATGGTATTACACAGGCTTATCTGAATGGCGAAGGCGTAACGACACAGATCGAAGCGGAAGTAGGCAATAAGAATAATGTAACTGTCACGATCCATCCGACTACCGGAGATTTTAAAGGTTTCGTGAAGGAGAAAGCGACAGAGCTTCGTTTCAACGTTTCCGAAATGCCGAAGAAGATTGCTGCTAAAATAGGTAAAGACAAAGTTAAACTGACGGAGGTTCGTTCAATGGACGAATATCTGAAAGGTGAAAACGTTTATTTTTACGATGAGGCTCCTAACCTGAACAAGTTCGCAACAAAAGGAAGCGACTTTGAAAAGGTAACGATCACCAAGAATCCACAGTTGCTGGTAAAATTAGCAGCAACGGATATTACGGAAAATATGACGACAGTCACTTTCGAAGGTTACAAATTCGATATGGACGACAGTCATCGTGTTTCAACCGGAACGCTGACAGCACCTACTGCACAGGTTACAGAAGAGAACACAGAAGCCTATACGTTGAAACCGACATGGAACAAAGTGGCTGGCGCCGATTTCTACGAGATCGAATTCAACGGTATGCTATACACGACTATCAAGAATACGGAATTGTTGTTTAACGGACTGGATGCTGAAACGGATTATGCATTCAAGATACGCTCGGTTAACAAAGACGGTTATTCCGATTGGGCATCTTTCAGCGTTAAAACGAAATCCAATCCGCTTGAATTTGCCATTAAGGGCATCCGTGGCGAAGTGACGGCAGAAGAACAGGGAGGCTTTGAAATATTCCGCCTGTTCGACTTTGCAGAACTTGGCGACATGTTCCATACGAAATATCGCAAGAACGCTATTCCGTTCGATATAATCATTGATCTGCGTACAGTTAACCAATTAGATAAATTCCATTACCTGTCCCGTCAGGACGGTGGAAACGGTACCATGCTGAAAGGCTTCGTATCTTATAGTATGGATAAGGAAAACTGGACACCGGTCGATTCCTTCAAATTTGAACGTAATGGCGATGTGAAGATATTCGAATTCAAAGAAAAACCAAAAGCGCGTTACATCAAGCTGAATGTAACGGAAGGTGTCGGTAACTACGGTTCAGGGCGCGAATTATATGTATTCAAAGTTCCGGGAACAGAAAGCTATCTGCCAGGGGATATCAACAATGATAAGAAGATCGACTACAATGACCTTACTTCTTATATGAATTATACCGGTTTACGCAAAGGTGACAGCGATTTCGATTATGTAAGTGCCGGAGATATCAACCAGAACGGCTTGATCGATGCGTATGATATTTCCGTTGTCGCTACCCAGCTGGATGGTGGCATCGAAGAGCAAGGTACGGAAAAGGCTGCCGGAACGATCGAGATCAGCACTCCTAAGCAGAACTACAACAAAGACGAAATCGTTGAAGTAAAAGTGAAGGGTACAGACCTGAAAGCAGTCAACGCATTGAGCTTTGCTCTGCCTTACGACCAGCAGGATTACGAATTTGCAGGTATAGAACCATTGAACCTGAAGACAATGGAAAACCTGACTTACGACCGTCTGCATACAAGCGGCCAGAAAGCCTTATATCCAACTTTCGTGAACCTCGGCGATAAAGAAACACTGGAAGGAACAGCCAATTTGTTCATCCTGAAGTTGAAAGCAAAACGTAAAGTCAAATTCAACCTGAAAGCCATCGACGGCATACTGGTCGATAAAGACTTAAACATGTGTAAGTTCTAAGCAATCTTAGATAAAATATCCCAATCCCTTGTTCCGGACATTTATGCTGGAGCAAGGGATTTTTTATGACCGATTATATTATCTTTGTCAGTGTAAAATCAGTTAAATTGTTGAATGACCAAGAGAATGCTGACATGGAAATGCTGCAAAAAATAAGAAGTGTGATCGTTGAAGATGAATCGGCTGCCCGTGAAGCGCTGAAAAATTATCTGGCGAAATATTGTCCGGCTGTCGAAGTGATCGGGGAAGCTCACGACTGTAAATCTGCCGTTCCCCTGTTACACGAACTGGAACCTCAATTGGTATTCCTTGATGTGGAAATGCCCTACGGTAATGCGTTCGATGTGCTGGAAGGTTGTAGGGACCTTTATTTTGAGACCATCTTTGTTACAGCATTTTCGGAGTATTCGCTTCGTGCGCTCAACCAGAGTGCTGCTTATTATCTGCTGAAACCTGTCAGCATCGAAGAATTGATACTAGCCGTAAACAAGGTACAGCAGCATATCATAAACAGGGAAATATTCAACCGCAACAAGATACTGGTCGAAAACCTACGGGAACCCAAACCGGAAAAACGTCAGGTCATCCTCCCTACCCTTGAAGGATTTGAAGTGATCAGGATGGAAGATATCATCCGATTACAAGGTAATGGAAACTTTACCGATATTTATTTAAAAGATAAAAGCAAGAAGATGGTTTGCCGCTTTCTGAAGCATTTCTGCGAAATACTCCCGTTCCCGTTTGTCCGTGTACATAAATCACATATCATCAATCTCCATTGCGTCAAATCTTATCATAAAAGTTCCGGGGGCTATGTTGTACTCGATGATGGTACAGAGATAGAAGTCTCTACCAGTTATAAAGATGATTTCCTTCGTTTGCTGAAATCTCAGTAACTAGCTGTTGCGATACTCCTGGGGCGTCATGCCCGTATGCCGCTTGAAATACCGGTTAAAGAAAGACATATTATTGAATCCTAACGAGAAAGCAATCTCTTTGATAGGGAGTTCTGTCGATTTGAGTTGCGCTTTGATATCCATCAGCACGATCGCTGTTATTATCTCCAAAGCCGTTTTTCCCGTTTCTTTCTTGATGGTCGAACAGAAATGTGAGACGGTCACACCGAGTTGTTCCGCATAAAAGGCGACATTGCGCTGTGTCGTATAATGCGACATGACTAATTTGATAAACTCACGGCACATCTCCTTGCTACGTGTTCGCAACTGGTTCTTCCATTTCCCATGATTCTTGTACAATTCGGCTGTTCCTTGTATGAAAATAGTGAATACGGATTTGATGATATCTTTATTTTCCAATGTACAGGGAAAAGAATAAGCATGGATCAAAGGCTTGAATAAATCCAAATACAATTGGGTAATGTCGGCCGACAGACTGATAACAGGTTCTTCCGCCAACATGGGGAGTAACCGGATCGTCGTTAAGATCAGGTTGTTATTATCCATAAATTCCTGTGAAAAGCAGGCATAAAAGAAATGGGCATCCGCCGATACCTCATTGATTTGCACAAAACAATCAGGTGTCAAGGTGACGAAATCGTATTCTTTTATGTTATGTTCGGATAAATTGATGGTGACTTTAACAGAACCTTTAACGCATAGAGCAAAAAGCGCAGCTTTCATTTTGCATGAAAAATGCACGTACCGATTCAGCATATCTCCGGATATATTGTCACCAGCAATAAAGTCCGCAGGAATGTCAAATATTTGTATGTTTGCCCCCATATTGCATCGATTTATGATTTTCAAAGATAGCATATTTGATTTTTCTACAATAATAATCGCAAAAACAGAACATAGAAACCCAATAATAGGAATTGACCATTCTTTCCAAATCAGTGTACTTTGCAAACGATTAAACAAAGAAAGAAAAAATGAACCGAAAGAGTTCTCCTTTGTTTTAATACAAAGAGGACATGTATCACATCTAATAAATTATAATTATGGAACTAGAGAAGATCGGAGAAAATGCCGGAAAAATCTGGCATGTGTTGAATGAAGGAAGAGAACTGACAATACCAGAACTTAGCAGACGGATTGACCAAAGCCACGAAGATACGACAATAGCTATCGGCTGGCTGGCACGTGAAAACAAAATCTACATACAGCGTAAAAACGGGCAGATATATGTAAGTAACGGCGTTTTACAAGGTCTTTACTTCGGATAAAACAAGAACTCCGGAAAGTCGTATTTAACTTTCCGGAGTTCTTGTTTTATTCAGCCGATGTTGAGATAATTTCTTTTATTTATATAGGTCAGTGCCGCCCCGATCGCTGTCCGGTATTCTGCATAATCAGGTATGTGGAAACGCCCTCCGTACATATCCTCAAGACGGGGGAATATATCCTTGCACTGAGGTAGTTTAGTCAGATTCCCAATCAAAACAAAATCGTGTATATCACTATTTAAAGCAGCCAGAATCACCGACTGGCCGATACATTGCAGTACCATATAAATAATACCCAGCGCGACATCTTCCTGCGAAGCATTTGCATCTGCTTTGCCAAAGGTAGAAGCTGTTGCGTCTAACGGTAAACCAGGCAAAGGTATATTACAGATATCTTTAATCTGCAGGTTTATATTCGTTATATTCCCTTTCAAAGCAAGTGTAACCACCTGATGGAAATCCTGTGTTTTCAATAATAGCCGGGATAATCCCAGTACTGTTCCTCCTCCGATACCAATTCCTCCGATATGCTCTATTTTCGTTCCGTCCACTTTTACGAAAGAAGTACCTGTCCCCATGCTGACAACGATCAGTTTATCCAGTTGTGTCATGTACTGTGCTCCCAACCCGTTTGCCAGAAACTCATCCGTTTTGGCTGTCGGCAAGCCATATAAAGGTTGGTTGATAGATGCACTTCCCACACCGGTAAGCATCACTTTCTCAATGGCAGAAAGAGGAATGCCGTTGTCATACAGATATTTTCCAAAAGCACCGAACAAGGATGTTACCGGGTCGGTTGCCCTGACAAACATCGGATTCCTTATCACCTTACCGTCTATACCAACGATCTTGGTTGTGCTTCCTCCCACGTCTATACCAATTACTATACCCATAACTTTTTTGTTAATATCGGGATCAAAGATACGTCTTCTCATTGAAATTTAGTATCTTCACGGGAGAAACTTAAAAAAGGAGGACCACATATGTTTGCAGAATTTAATTTCCAACAAATGATCAGTGCTTTTATCGTACTTTTTGCAGTAATCGATATAATCGGCTCTATCCCTATCATTATAAATCTGAAGGAAAAAGGTAAAGATGTAAATGCTTTAAAGGCAACGATCATTTCTTTTGTCTTGATGATCGGCTTCTTTTATGCCGGAGATTTTCTGCTGAAACTTTTCCATGTGGATATAGAGTCATTTGCCGTGGCAGGTGCTTTTGTCATCTTCCTGTTGTCGCTGGAAATGATACTGGATATTGAGATATTCAAAAACAACGGACCGATCAAAGAGGCCACATTGGTCCCCCTCGTATTCCCTTTGCTGGCAGGAGCCGGGTCATTCACTACATTGCTTTCGTTAAGGGCCGAATATGCCAATATCAATATTGTAGTCGCTTTGATACTGAATATGTTGTGGGTATATTTCGTTGTCCGTATGACCAAACAAGTGGAACATCTGTTGGGGAAAGGCGGTATCTACATCATTCGTAAATTCTTTGGTATTATCCTGCTGGCCATCTCCGTTAGGTTGTTCACTGCTAATATAACTCTACTTATCGAGGCTTTGCACAATCAATAAAAGTAAATATCCGTCCATTTCACAAATAAAAGCAGGTAATTATATTGTATGGAGATTTGACCACGCAAATCATCCAGTTCTTTATTCAACTTGGATATTTTAGCACTTGTGCTTTTACCACTTTTATTAACCGCACGACCTGATTTTATATCCCAATCTTCAGGAAGAATTGTTTTCTTCGTGCTGAATTGCTTGGTTTCTCCATCGACTGTAATACGTGCCATAATGGTCACTGTTCCGTCTTTCTTCGGTTCATTCTTCTTTAAATAGAAGAGGATTCTAAATGTACTTTTCATACCGTAACGTTTTTTAATTTGCAAAATTAGTTTTCTATGTTCGGAATGAAACGGACTAACGAATGACAATGTGCGACATATCAATGACTTAGCGTTAAAATCGTTACGATTTTCTCCGTAACAAAATACCGTAACGATTTGGTAACGATTATTAGTCTGAAATTGGCTTTTGAAGTTCTTTTTACTGTCCGTATGGGGTAAGAAAAAAGCTCCTTAAACCGTTAGTTTAGAGAGCTTTGTCATTGTTTGGCGGAGTATTGTCGTTTCTCCTAAGTGATCCGCCTGGTTCATGAACCTTGCGGTATATTCTCCTATAAATCAATATCTTTAGAGTTATAAGCCTTGTACCTGTCACGTTTTAGTCCTAAAAAACTGTCCACTTCTGTCCAGTGCCTGTCTGTTTATATCTTGGGTTCAAAAGTATACAGTCTTTCTAAATTACGCAAGTCTTTGATTATTAATATTTCAACTTAGGTGCAAGGTGCAAGCTATATATATAGCTTGCACCTTGCACTAAAAATTGGTAAGCACAAATTCTCAGAATATGCTTATTACTTGCCAAAAGAAAAAATATTTTCTGTATTTCTTTTGCAGATAAAAGTTTGTTTTATACTTTTGCGTAACTGATTACGTTTTTAATAACATACAAATATGGAGTTTTTTGAAAAAACAGGTAAAACGGCTATTGGTAGCAGATTACGTATGCTTACCGATAAGATTACGGCTGACGCATCTCAAATTTATCAATTGTATGGTGTGGAAATAAAGCCTAAATGGTTTCCCGTCTTTTTTGTATTATCTGATGGAGAAGCTAAGACGATAACAGGTATTGCCAAAGAAATAGGTCATACTCACCCGTCAGTGAGTAATATTGTGAAAGAAATGGATGCGAAGGGGTTAATAAAAGAAATAACGGATAAAACTGACAAAAGAAGAAATGTTATTGTCCTGTCTGCTAAAGGGAAAAAAATGGCAGATATTTTATCTACACAATGCTCTGATGTAGCAACAGCAATTGAGAACATATCAAAAGAAACACGTAATGATTTATGGAGAGCTATTGAAGAATGGGAAGAATTACTTTCTGAGAAAAGTTTATTTCAACGGGTGAAAGAAGCGAAAAAGGAAAGAGAAAGCCATGATATACAGATAGTTCCTTATAACCCAAGTTTTCAAGCTATATTCAAATCGTTGAATGAGAATTGGATAACTACTCATTGGCGTTTAGAAGCACATGATTTGGAATATCTTGATTATCCTCAGCAAAATATTGTTGATAAAGGTGGATATATTTTTGTTGCGACTTACAAAAACGAACCGGTTGGCGTATGTGCTCTCTGTAAAATGGATGATTTAATATTTGATTACGAATTGGCAAAACTTGCTGTCAGTCCAAAAGCACAAGGGAAAGGTATTGGTATTTTGTTATGTAAGGCTGCTGTAAATAAGGCAAAAGAACTTGGAGCCAAAAAATTATTCCTTGAAAGCAACACACTGTTAAAACCTGCTATTCATATATACAAAAAGATAGGATTTAAAGAACTTTCTGAATATCATCTTGCTTATGAAAGAGGTGATATTCAAATGGAACTGACAATATAAATCGACAATATTTATGCTTAGTAGATTATTCATTTTGAGTGTAGCTAATTTATGTAGTTATCCTTTTAATGAAAACATATTGAAAACAAATAACGAAAAAACAATTAATCTAAAAAGTAGAAAGATGACAAAGACAAAAATTGTGGTACACAAAAAAGATGCCTTGAAAAAAGTATTTAAAGGTGTTTCATTGGATTCTTTGGCAATTGGTGAAAAGTCAATGGTAACCAAGATGAATTATGTAAAAGGCAATTTCGCCACAACCCACCAACATCCACATGAACAATGCGGCTATGTTATTTCAGGGGAATACCGATTGAAAGTGGAAATACCGGAAGAAAATATTGATATATTGCTTCATGCAGGTGATAGCTATGCTATTCCGGGAAACACGCCCCATTCGTTTGAAGTTATTGAAGGTGGTGAAGTTGTTGATGTGTTCACTCCTCAACGAGAGGACTACTTGTAATAATTGAGAATCCACCTTGCTGTTGATTTTAGCAAGGTGGATGACTTACAAAAGAATTACAGATGAAAGAGAAACTCTCTCAGATATTAGTTCTAATAGATTCGGAAATAGATGAAATTGACCTTTACGGTTACGATATTATTCCTACTTCTCTTTCAATGGTGCATCGGTTACAAGGCGTATTGAATGACTTAAGAAATCAATTACAAACTTATGTTTTCCCTACTAAGGAAGATGAAATATCATTCTTTAAGTCCCAAAAGCCGGAAATACTTGGTCGATTATTGTATTTCCATAAAATATATCGTATAGAAACGCAATGTCCTAATGGCAGTAATGAAGCTGTTAAAAGTTATCTTAATAAAGAACTGGACAACCTTACATATTTCTTCAATAGGAATTTAGATTTCTATCAGTATTATCGTTCACATTCGACCATATATGATGAATACTATTTTGTCCGGGGAAAGGCTGATTTAAGATTGTGCACAGATAGTGCACAACTTGACAAAGACCCTAAGATCTCAACAGGCTATGATTATAAGGTTGCAAAAATCATAGCTAACGAAATGTTGTGTATCTACCTCAATAAGAAACTGGTTAAACTGGAAACCGACAAACATGTAGAAAACAATCTACAAAAAGTCACAAAATATCCTTTTCGTTTTACGGGTAAGAAAGTATTTCTTATAGAGTTGGGTTATTCACTTGTTTCTTCGGGTGACATTAACAATGGGAACGTAGAGATTAAAGAAATAATGAACTTTCTCGGCACAATGTTTCAAGTGGAATTAGGGGATTATTATGCTGCTTATATTGCCATGAAAGAACGGAAGAAAGACCGGACGGCATATCTTACCCGTTTGCAAGATTGTCTGATTAAGCGTATGGACGAAGATGATAGCAAATAATATTTTTTTTCTTTTCGCAAGTAATTATGTTCTTGCAATAAATAAACCATTCAGTATTTCAATCAATATTGAATGGTTTATTGTTTTCATTCAATCCTGCCATATTGAAATCTTGCTTTCAATCAATCAAGCTATCAATATTTCAATAAAACAAGATTGCAGAATTACAAAAATAAACTCATCGGTCGGGGAACGCCCAGCGGCAAGGGGCGGGACCACCCGTCCCGACGAGCGAAAAAATCTTTAGTTAGGGAATGCCTTTCTTTCATTGGCAACACGACTTCGGAGTGAATTTGCCCAAGGTGTTTTGCGGCACGGAAAACAGATTTGTGTGCCACAAATCACACCTTGCTGTTATCGTTAGATAACACGATTTCAACGGCTAGTAGTCCGGTGTGGAGTGTCCAGCTTTTGAGCCAACATTTCCATGTCACTGCCTACCTTCAAATCGGTAATTCTCGCATATATTTGAGTAGTCCTGATGTTGGTATGACCTAAAATTTTAGATACCGTTTCAATGGGAACACCGTTTGCGAGCAACACCGAAGTGGCGCACGAATGGCGTCTCTGGTGCAACAGAATAGGCAAAGCAAGCAACAGCGAATAGGTGAAGATAAAACGTAAGTCGTTAGGAATAAGCGATATTTCAGTATTTTGCGGAGTTGAGAAAATGCAAACGATAACGGAATATTGAGGTTGTTCAGTTACCAAACCGTTAGCCGGGCAGTTACCGAAACGGGAACAGGTAACGGTAAGCGATGAAAAGAAGTCCTCACCGTTTTGTTTGCACTCATACACAGTGTTTTGCATATCAAGGAACGCTTATATGGCAAGTAAATTTGCACTTAAAGATATAAGCGTATGAAAGTAGAAAAATTCAAGGTACTGCTCTACCTCAAAAAGAGCGGACTTGACAAGTCTGGCAAGGCTCCCATCATGGGACGCATCACCGTGAACCGCACAATGGCGCAGTTCGGTTGCAAACTGTCATGCACTCCCGACTTGTGGAATCCCCGTGAAAGCCGATTGGACGGAAAGAGCCGGGAGGCGGTTGAGACCAATGCCAAGATTGAGAAACTGCTGTTAGCGGTAAACACCGCTTTCGACAACCTTGTGAGCCGCAATATTGATTTCGAAGCCACTGATGTGAAAGACCTCTTTCAAGGCAGCATGGAAACGCAAATGACACTCATGCGAATGACGGATGTCGTCTGTGACGACATCAAAGCCCGTATCGGCATAGACCGTGCGAAAGGGACTTATCCCGGCTATCACTATATGCGTCTTACACTCGGTGAGTTCATCAAGCATCAGTATAAGGTAAAGGATTTGGCATTCGGGCAGCTGACGGAGCAGTTCATTCACGACTATCAGGCATTCGTCATGGAAAACAAAGGATATGCGATAGATACCGTCCGCCATTACCTTGCCATTTTGAAGAAGATATGCCGTCTAGCATATAAGGAAGGCTATGCCGACAAAATTCTTTTCCAGCATTTTGCCCTACCAAAACAATCGGAAAGGACTCCACGGGCATTGAGCCGCGAATCGTTTGAAAAAATACGTGACGTGGAAATACCACCATACAGGAAAACGCATATGCTGGCACGCGACCTTTTCCTGTTCGCCTGTTATACCGGGGTCTCTTATGCGGATGTGGTCTCCATTACTGATGAAAACCTATACACGGATGACAATGGGGCATTGTGGCTGAAATACCATAGGAAGAAGAACGAGCATCGGGCAAGCGTAAAACTACTTCCCGAAGCGTTGGCATTGCTTGATAAATACAGGGACGAAACACGGGAAACGCTCTTCCCGGTAATTTACCATCCGAACATGAAGCGGCATATGAAAGCGTTGGCGGCATTGGCAGGCATCAAGGACGACTTGTGCTATCATCAGGCGAGGCACAGTTTCGCATCGCTGATTACGCTCGAAGCGGGTGTGCCTATCGAGACAATCAGCCGGATGCTGGGACACTCCGACATTTCCACCACTCAGGTATATGCCCGTGTCAGCCCGAAAAAACTTTTCGAGGACATGGACAAATTCATCGAAGCGACCAAAGATTTCAAACTAACACTATAAACAATAAAACGATATGCGAAGCACATTTTCACTATTGCCCTACATCAACCGCAGCAAGGTCAAGGCTGACGGTACGACCGCCGTACTTTGTCGTATTACTATTGATGGTAAACAGACCGCCATCAGTACGGGTATCTATTGCCGACCAGAAGACTGGAACGGCAAGAAGAACGAGATAAAGACCGTAAGGGAGAACAACCGTTTACGGGAATACCTCAGAGTTGCGGAAGAAGCCTACGATGAGATACTGAAATCGCAAGGCGTGGTCAGTGCTGAGATTCTGAAGAATTACCTTGCCGGACAAAACCTTCATCCCGTTACCCTTCTTCAAATGGGAGAATGGGAAAGGGAGCGGCTGAGAAAGCATTCCGAAGAGATAGATTCAATATCTTCCTACCGTCATTCAATGTATTATCAGAAATATCTGACGGATTTTCTTATATCTATCGGGAAGAAAGACATTGCCCTTGAAGAAGTGACAGAGGATTTTGGCAAGTCCTACAAAGCCTATCTGAAGAAGTGCAAGAATTTTGGGGCATCCCAGACCAATAAATGTATGTGCTGGCTGAATCGCCTGCTGTATCTTGCCGTGGATAGGGAGATAATCCGTGTAAATCCCTGTGAGGACATGGAGTACGAGCCAAAGCCGGAGGCAAGACATAGGTACATCAGCCGTGATGAGTTCAAGAAGATACTTTCCACCCCGATGTATGACAAGCGGATGGAACTGGCAAGACGGGCTTTTATCTTCTCAACCCTGAGCGGACTGGCGTATGTGGACATCAAACTTCTTCATCCCCACCATATCGGGACGAATGCGGAGGGCAGATGTTACATCCGTATCAACCGCAAGAAGACAAAGGTGGAGGCTTTCATACCATTGCATCCCATAGCGGAACAGATATTGTCGCTGTACAATACGACCGATGACGAGAAGCCCGTGTTTCCTCTTCCCAGCCGTGATGCCCTCTGGTTCGATATTCACGAAATGGGCGTCGTCATAGGCAAGGAGGATAATTTGAGCTATCACCAAAGCCGCCACAGTTTCGGAACATTCCTGATTTCAGCGGATATACCCATTGAGAGTATCGCCAAGATGATGGGGCATTCCAACATCAAGACGACTCAGGGATATGCGCGGATAACCGATGATAAAATCTCAAAGGATATGGACAAGCTGATGGAACGCCGAAAGAAAATATTAGCTGGCGAAAAAAGGAAATAACAAAGTAACAGTAACCAATAGACAAATATAAAAATGGACAGAGGAATAATTACAATCAGTGACACGGGTGTGTTCACGATACCGACTGCACCCGTATGGATGACGCAATTCGAGATAGCCGACCTGTTCGGGGTATTCTCGTATGGCATCCGCAAGGCAATCCATGTTATCTACAAGGACAAGGAGTTGAGCGAAGTCGATACGATGAAGTATATCAAGCAAGCCAATGGAATCAGCTATGATATTTACAGCCTTGAAATGGTGATAGCCGTTGCATTCAGGATATGCAGTAAGGAGAGTTTGGCGTTCAGACGGTTCGTAATGGATAAAATCTGTGCAAGGATAAAAGGAACACAAACGATGCTGTTCGTTTCCTGTGGCAAAGGCGGCACCCTATGGTATAGTTGAGTTTCATCCCGCCAGTCACCCGTTCCCGATGCACGGATGCAAAGGTAGCGCGTGGCTTGGTTGGCAGCCGCAAGGTCGGGCGGCAGAGCCGTTTCGGGAAGAATCTTCCTCAAACAAGTTTGAGCGTATTCAGCCCGAAAACCTTGCCGCTGCCTGCCACGCACTCTTGGGGCATCCGGCAACGGAAACAAGCGACTGACGGGAAATCAGAAGAAACGAAGAAGGAACGGCTTACAGACGAAGCGGAAATTTGATGCTTCATCCGTAAGCCGTTCCTTCTTTTTTCGTTGGATGGACTATTGTTGCCGCAAATTGTGGGCAGACGGCAAACTTCGCTCCTTCAAGAAAATCAGGTGCCCGTCAATCGGTAAGCGGGTCGGTAGCTGTCCGACAGCATCCGTTCGATGTCGGATTCCCGGTAGAGGATTTTGCCGCCCAACTGGATATAGGGTATCCGTCCTTCGTTGCGGTAGTCCTGAAGCGTCCGGCGGCTTACCTTCAAACGTGCCGACACTTCCTTGTCGGTAAAGAAACGCTCTCCGCCCAAAGTCGGGCGGTAATTGGCTGTCAGATGCTCGAAGCCGTCCAACAGGCGGTCGAGGCTGCTCATGAAGTGGATTATCCACTCGTTGTTCTTGGTAATCAATTCGTTCATATTACTTCGGATTTAGTGGTTATTGTCATTATACTCTGTTTACTCTATTCATATCGTCCTGCCTTTGAACTTGGCTTCCTTCCGCCTGTCCTCGACAACCGCCACAATACGCTGCACGTCTTCGGGGCGGTAATAGGTCTTGTGGTTTATCTGCGAGTAAGCCAGCGTGCCGTTATCTCGCAGGGTCTGTAACGTGCGCGGGCTGATGTTGAGCATTTGGCACACGTCCTGATTGTCCATCCACTTGCCCATTGTTTTCTCTCCATGCCGATGGCCGATGGCATCCATGCGGCGGACGAAACGGTCGAACTTGGCGACCAGCTCCTCAAAGGTCTTTTTTTCGATTGATACGATTTCCATATACATTAATTTTTTGTTGTTATTTCTCTTTTTGCTGCAAAGGAATACATAATCTGCTGCCCTGCAATGGATTTTCCGGAAGTGGCAGCGTGTGGCGTCAATACGGCAGTATTTGTCCGGTTTACCGCTTGCCGGTTACCTGTGGGCAAGCCAATGTGCCATGATTCCTTCACCACCTTTTTTAGCTGTCATTATTCCTTTTGTCGTAAAGAAAAACAGAATCCGTCACCTGACAATGGACTTTACTGTTACCGGTAGCATGTGGCACAGGGTGGTATAGGTTGGCATCGGTTGGAGGTGGCGTTTATCTTCTTAACTCCGAAAATTAGTAAGGTGGCAGGAGCGAAAATAAGGGCTTAATTCAAAATTGCCCGTGACTGAGCCTTTTCCCTTTCGGTCATATACATCCGGAAAAACGGTGAAGTCCGCACCGCTTTGTCAACCGCCATAAAGCAAAACAATACAAAATTGCCGAACAGAACCCAAGTGCTTGACGGGGCGAATTATAGGCAGTTATTTTGCTCCCGACAAACGGTCAACTATGCGCATAAAGACCAACGAGTATTCACTTTAACAAGAAAAAAACAATGAGAAAAAAATTCAAAAACATCGAGAACGATGAAGAGTTCAAGAACTTCAAGTTGGAAGACTACCTGCCTTCCATGAACAGACGTGAGCCGAAGGCAAAAACTTCCGAACCGGGACAAGAGCCTGCTACGGAAGAAACAGTCCTTTTTCCTCCATTGGATGAACCTGACACATCCTCCATACAGGAGGCGGTGTCCCAAGCAATCCGACAGGACGAGCCGGAGGTATGGAAAACTGATTCCGATGATGCCGACGAAGAAGTGGAGGCTGCTGTTACCAAAACGGATGCTCCTGCGGAACGGACGATAATCAGACGTATCAGCAGCAAGCAACGAAGGCTGTCGTTGGACGAATACCGTCCCACCTACCTGCAAGTCCCCAAGATTGTTGACCGCAAGCCAGTGTTCGTCAGCCGTGAGGTACGTGACGGGTTGGACAGGATTGTCCGCTGCCTCGGAGGCAGGGGCATGAGCGTGTCGGGATTGGTCGAGAACCTCGCCCGGCAGCACCTTGCCGCTTACGGGAACGACATCGACCAATGGCGTAAATTGTAGGAATTAAGACAAGACCGGCGGGGTGTCTTTAGGGTATCTTTCAGAGATGCTTCAAATCAATGATAACGAAGTTTGGATGGAGCAAGTTTGTGTTTCGGGACACCCGAAACCGCTTGCCACCCGTCCCCCGAATATCAGGGAGCGGCATCCCGTTGGTCTATTCATTAATTATACTGACAATACTTGAAAATGGAACATAAGGAAGATAAAAAGCGTAACAAGGGCGGTCGCCCGAAGAAAGGGGCTACCGATAAAATGACATACCGTGTCGCCGTGAAGATGGTGGCGGCAGACTACTTTTGTCTGCTGACACGGGCGTATGAGGCAGGCGTGTCGCCGAGCGAGTACATGAGGGAATGTTTCCGAAACGGATATGTAAAGGAACGGTTGTCGAAAGAACACTCCGA